>ENA-ORCQ01000200-ORCQ01000200.1-marine-metagenome-genome-assembly--contig:-NODE-200-length-29839-cov-4.462671_pt1 | contig 29839 bp, 27 predicted proteins | sample MGYA00237780_ERZ508510 | MGnify/ENA primary metagenome ERZ508510 (study PRJEB26181, sample SAMN06268981) | marine metagenome | isolation source: Tt an E2 anaerobic enrichment on eucalyptus from sediment...
AAAATCAATTTACAACTTTGAAGGGAAACCGAAAGGGAGTACCTTCTTTTTAATTAATTTAGTCGGACACTACTGATAAAGTTTATTTTTAACAGATACGTTGTTTTCATGGCTATCTTACCGGATCAAATTGCACATAATCCCAGAAAAGCATTCCATTTACAATATTTCTAATAGTAACAGTATGTTCAGCTGTGGTTAAAAACTCAACCTCACCAACCTCCTGCAAACCTCCTGAACCACCAGTTCCGCCGTAAGGTCCTTCATAAATGGTGGGCATTGGAACACCATCAACATACACCATACAATTGGTAACATCTCCCCAGCCCGGTTGATAAATGGAAACTTTATATTTTCCTTTCATTACTTTTGGGAAGGTTATTGAAATTGACCACCAACCATTCATGCTTAAACAATCGTTATTTCTGTTTCCATTGTTTATCTTGAAATAATACAATAAATAGTCACCTTCCCAACTTACTTTTGCCAACTGATCTTCATCTTTGTTCCAGCGGAAATAATATTTTCTGAAATAGTCCGCTTGTTGCATATCGAAAAAATCTGTTGTTTCAAAAGATACCGTTGCGGGTTCCGGTTCTACAACCGGAAGTATATCGTTGATTGAATGTATTGCTCCGTTTTTTGCAGGAAAATTGGATTGAGGCACAAAAAATCCCGTGTACTCATTGGTTTTTTTATCAAGATTGATTTTATAATCATCGTCAATTGTAATAAAAATGTTATTGTCTCGTGACAATATCGGATACAAACCAGTATTTAAATCAGAAAGATAAAAACTGCCATTCAAACAATGATACTCAATAAACCTGTAAAAAGGATCTGTAATAAATGTGACGCTGTCCTTATGCCCCCCGCACCAGTCAATTAAATCATCGATATTATAAATTCCATACCTGTTAAAAATTGTATCTGCCACTGCCAGAATTGTAAACCTTGTTCTTGCTACTTTTTGCCCGTAAGGAAAATCTATAATCTGAAGAGTATCTTTTAATCCGGTTATACTAAGTCCTTCGGATAAAATTCTGTACGAAGGGTTTTCAGAAACTATATTAAATACATCCTTCACAACAGGATCAAGGACTTTATCAACCATATGAATAAATCCATTGGCAGTACGTATATCTCTTTTTATAACTTTAGAATATTTTGCAACAATAATTTCCGAGCCTTCAAATTCAGTTGGAATATAATCGCCCAGACCATTTGTCTCACGTAATGCTCCTAAGCCAAAATCACCTGTTGGCAACGCAGCTCCTACAATATGAGTCAACATCAAATTTCTTTTAAACTCTTCGTCAAGCTCATCCAAAGAATTAACACCTTTCATCTGGTAATATTCAAACATGGCTTCATCGTTAGGAGCAAATACTGTAAATGGCCCCCTTACATTTAAAACTGATTCAAGTCCGGTTTCTCTCATGAGTTTACCAAATTCTGAAAAAATTTCGGGGTTACTGTTAATATAATCTGCCGCGAGTTGTTCCTGAGATTTTGCTTCCCATAATTGAGCTTCTTCTGCACAGTTGCTGAAAATTATAACAACTGTCAAAAAAAGTAAATACCTGAACATGGTATTAAATTGCTTCATAACTAGATGATTCATCTTTAAGTAATTAGTTTTTTGGTTAATTCTTAAAGTCTCTGTATTTGCCGAATACAATTGCTTTAAGGATGTCAAAATTACCTATTTTTTTTAATATAGTTCTATGATGTTTTGAATATGGTAGACGAAAAAACCAAATATTTACACAAACATTGATTATAATTTGAATAATTTTCTAACCTACAATCAATTATCTCAAAAAAACATGTGATTGCAATATTCATTTTCGGCCATCAATTATACAACAACTGAGTTTCTCATTGGAAATAAAAAGAAGGAAGGGGAAAGAACTATGGACGCTTTTTGAAGATGATTGATGATTGATGATTTACAAACCCCTAAATATAAAACCAATCATAAATACAGAAGTTACTTTCCCCTTTTTGTGTGCTTGTGCTAAACAACTTTCCTGCCAAACATGTTTTACACTGATAATCAACACAAAAACTATGTGTGCCAAAAACCCTTGTTCCTAATTTGGGAAATTATGTTTAGTTTCTTCCCATAATTAAACTTGCATATAAAGATTATTAACTATTTATTTCTCTTTTTATTAAATTTTATTTCTAAAGAATAAATCCCTGTAGCCTTTTACAGACAATACATCCGCTTATTTGCTGTTGAGAAATGAACACTTAAAATTTCTTAAACTGTAAAAATTTAACATGTTACATAAAACAAAAATCATCTTTTTAACGTAACTTGTATCAACCAAATATGATTATAATCTGTTATAATCAATGAAGCGAAAAGAGTAGAATTTTCATTTATAATGGTTGGTTTTATAAAGGGGTTTGTAAAATTGTCATTCACACATCTAAGCGTCCAAGAAATTCTGCTCTTTTCTTTTTTTGTACTTTGTTAAAAAAACTATCCTTGAAAAATCAGAAAATAGTTTTTACACAATAAACAAATTGACAAAATGATTCTTTTCTATACGAAGCGATAAATATTTAGATTAGACTATTCCCAGGGAACTTTAGAAGAGCGATAATAGTTAATGTTTTTAGCTTCAAATCTTTTCCCATGACCGGCCAGCCTGAACTTGTATTCATTCCAGTCTCTTCTTTCCGGATTTGTCCATCCTATTTCAGCGTAGCCAGGTAACCGGGGAAATACCATATATTCTATTTCATCAATATTGGTAACTGTTTCCGACCAAAGAGGAGATTCAATTCCTAAAATATTTTCTTTATTTAACACCGGGAGCAAATCAACCGGATTCCATGAGTAGCCATGATCAACTTCAATAAAACCTGCCCAATTCAATCCCAAAGTTGTTGTTGAATCATATTTCATATCGAGATATGCTTTTGAAGCAGGAGAAACAATTACTTTGGCACCTTTCTCTATTCCCATTGTGGTGTTTTTCTCATTATCCCAAAATTGCACGACAACATTTTCAATTAATTCTGCATGTGCAATTTCATCCCATCCGATCACCTTTTTCCCGTGTGATTTAACAATTAGTTGTACCCTGTTTATAAACGGGATATAATCTTCCAGTGGTGTCACATGAGATTCATCACCCCCTATATGTATATATGGTCCTGGTGTTATTTCTGCCAGTTCCCGTACAACATCATCGATAAATTGATAGGTAACTTCCTTATCAGTGCATAAAGTACTAAAACCAACCTCTGTACCGGTATATAACTCCGTTTTTTTGCCACTACAGTTTAGTTCGGCATAAGACGCAAGCGCAGCGTTTGTATGCCCGGGCATATCAATCTCAGGGATAATAGTAATATTTCTTTGTAGGGCGTACTTTACAATTTCTGAATATTGTTCCTGGGTATAAAATCCTCCTTCGCCCCCACCTACTTCTGTACTGCCTCCAATTTCAGTAAGCTTAGGCCACGATTTTATTTCAATTCTCCAACCCTGGTCGTCAGATAAATGTAAATGTAATTTATTCATCTTATACATGGCAAGAAAATCAATAAATTGCTTTACTTCTTCAACATTAAAAAAATGCCTTGCAACGTCTAACATAGCACCACGATAGGAAAATTCCGGAAAATCTTCAATCTCTCCTGTTGGAATAAGAAAGGATGTGTTTTCGGTATTTCCTGCCGGCAAAGTTTGAAGCAAAGTCTGAATACCATTAAAACAACCTGCATTTTGAGCACCTGCAATTGTCACCTTTTTTTTATCAATAATAAGTTTATAACCTTCTTCACCAAGAATCTCTGTTTCATTTTCCGTGGTTAAAAAAATACCCTTTTCGGGGGCTTCTGATACGGGTTTAATTAAACCGTTATAGTTCATAATTTGCGATAACTCAAACGACAAATATTCTGCTAATTCTTTTAATCCTTCAACATTTTCCTCATAATATAAAGTTGTTTGATTACCTATTGTAAAGTTCTTTCCAGTTGCAGTTACATTCACGGGTTTCGGGATAAAACTAACTTTTGTTAAATCTGACGGATTATTTTGGTCACACGAAATTTGAAGTAAAACCATAAATACAATTGCTACTGAAACTAATATTTTATTTTTCATTTTACCTGGTATTTTATTAAACTAAAAATTTGGATGTAAAATTATTTAAATGAATTAAACAAACTACTATTTTCTTATTTATGCCAGATTATTTTGTTGATACTCTGAAAGCTGAAAATAGGAAAGGGCAGCAGATCGCTACCCTTTTTGTCGCATAATTTTATAAAAGATAAAAAATAAGGGTACCCAATATTATTAAAAATTTTAGTTCAAACCCAAGATACTTATTATTTCTTATCAACATATTAAAGTGTATAAATCAATATCAACAAACACTGTTTTAAAAATTAGTTATCATTGAATTCAATTTTCCACAATCCTCTGAAATCATTTAATTTATATCCTGTTGCTAAATCAGAAGGATAAAGTTCCTTCAATTTTTCCACTGTTTTTTTCTCAATATCAGAACCCGGTTTTCCATGACATTTCAAACATGCAGGCATTGCTGTTCTGATTGGTTTATAATATATCAGCGTTTTCCCTTCAGAAATAACAGTATCTGATGTATTAAACTTTGCAAAATGCACCCACATTGCATTGTCATTTTTTGTTCTGAGATAATTTTCAGGATTGCGGTTTTTAGTTGAAACCCTATTGATGTTACAATTGTTTGCAGCGTTCAGACTGTCAACTATTGTCGAAGCATTGAGGTTACAAAATTCCAGGGCATTAACAGGTCCTCCCTGTTTCATTGCACTACCAACATTTGCCAATAATACAGATTGGGTAAGATTTGAGACTTCGTTTCCTCTGTTTTGTATTTCAATATAGGTTTCGCTGCTAATTTTTGTTTTGCACGATACCAGTACTATAATCATACCAATCAATAAAAAACCTGCTTTTTTCATAGTTGTGTATATTTAATTTTCCAATATGCATCTTAAAGTTTGAATTTTAACTTTACATTTCACTTATGTGATATGTTTAAATGTTTTCAAAAAAATCTAAGTACCATTCATCTATCCATTTAAGAAAAGGAATTCCATTCTCATCAAATTGAATCGGTAACCATATGTATCTTCCATCGATTGCATTTTCGGGAGTCCAACGGTCACCCATAAAAACAAAGGCATCCTTTTTCCCTGGAATTTGCAAAACAAATGTACTTTGAGAACGAAAGGTAAGCTCTGCTCCTTCACCTACACAAGGATTTCCTAATTCTTCCCAGGGCCCAAATATGTTCGGAGCGCATGCCAGGCGCGCAGCATTTGGCTCCCAACCTGTACAATCTGATGCAATGATATAATATTTATTATTGTGTTTAAACATTGCCGGTGCTTCCATGTAACGATCTGAAAAAACACGAACATAATTTCCGGCATCCGACAAATAATCATCGGATAATTGAGAAATATGCAGTGTACTGTTTTCTTCCGAAGAATAAATATGATAGGCTTTCCCATCATCATCAACGAATAAATTCTGATCGCGAGCCATTTGTCCTGTGATAAAATCTCGTCCCAGCAGGTTTAAAGAGTCAGGGTGTGAAGGTAAACATCCTTTTCCTCCACAATATTTTTTTTCAACATTCCCCGACACAGGCTGTTTATGCAATCCTAAAACATTCTTTGGCCAGATACCAGCATTCGGACGAAAACTTTTTAAAAATTTATATGGTCCGGTTACTTTGTCAGCGATCGCAACACCCGAACGAGCCGCATCGTAGCCCATACTTTTAAGTTCAAGATGAAACCACATTACAAACTTTTTAGTTTTCGAATTAAAAATCACTTTTGGACGTTCCAGGATGCAACCTTCTGTAATATCGTGGTTCGGATCATCTTTGACTACTTCCAATGCTATTCCTTCATCAAACCAATCAACAAGATTTTTGGATGAATAGCAATGTACACCAACCCATGCTTTGTTTCCTTTCTTGCCTTCTATCTTATGTTCTCCAAACCAATAATATATACCTTCGTAAAACATTATTCCTCCTCCATGTGCATTAATGTGGACGCCATTATTATCGGGCCATTTTTCCCCGGACTTTATAGAAACAGGTTGTTGCTTACACGAAATAAATATCAAATAGCCCAGAATAATTAGAATAAGCTTAGCTTTCATAGATAATATTTTGAGGTGACTGATTTTGGTTTAGGATTTAGAATCATTTTCTTCGTACATTGGGATTTCAATGTAGAAAGTTGTTCCAATATCCAATTCGGTATCGAACCAGATTTTACCGGAAAAGTTTTCCACAATGTTTTTTACGATTGCCAGTCCAAGCCCCATGCCACTGGTTTTGGTTGTAAAACTTGGGCTAAAAAGCTTATCTCTTAGTGCAACAGGTATTCCGATTCCATCATCGGTAACGGCTATAACAGCCATTTTTCCCCTTTTACGTAAGGTAATTATAATGTTTCCTTTTCGGGTTTCGGGAATAGCCTGTATTGCATTTTTTATTAGGTTTATTATCGCTCTCGAAAGCTGCTCCCTGTCAGCATTAACTGAAATGTTATGCAAACTCTCATTTTCAAATTTTATTTTTGCCCTGTCATGATTTTCAAACAGGTTAATCACTTTTTCAAGCTGTTTACCTAGCTCAAAAACCTGATTTCGGGCATTTGGTATTTGTGCAAAATTCGAAAATTCAGTGGCAATATTCGATAGATTATCAATTTGTTCAATTAAGGTAGCTGTAACTCTTTCTAAATATTCATGATTTTCTTTTCCTTTTCCTTTTGCTCTTTGCAGATGCTGAATATTTAGTTTCATCGGAGTAAGCGGATTTTTAATTTCATGTGCAATTTGTTTAGCCATTTCACGCCATGCAGATTCACGTTCAGAGCGAGCTAATAAATCTGCACTAACCGCAAGTTCATCAACCTTTTTGTTGTATTCTTTTACTAAACTTCCAATTTCATCATTACTTTTATAAGATATTGGTGCGTTGTGCTTACCCAGTTGCATCTTTTGCAAGTTCTCCTGAATAACCACCAAAGGACGTGTAATTTGATTCGAAATAAAAACGGCCACAATAATACTCGCCAGCAGCAACAGCACGTACAGATTAATAAAGGCGACAATAGTTGTCGACATTTCCTGGCTGTATTTGTCTTGCGAAATAAAATACGGCAAATTAATTGTTCCAAGAATCTGACCTCTGTAGTTTATAATAGGCTTGTATACTGACAGGTATGACAACTCACCAATTTCTTCGGGTTGAAAATAACTTTCATATTGATAGTTCTGGAATATCTCGTAAAATGCAGGTGAATTCATTCTTGTGGAAACTAATCCACGGTCAAAAATTTCTATTCTTGAAGAGGCAAGTAAATTTCCATCTACACCGTAAATATTAATATCGGTACGGAAAATATTTGAAAGTTTTGCCAACTCTCTGAAAAGCCACTCAACCAACTCAGGTGTAATTTCGTCTTTATCTTCCAGCCTCATTTCGATCTCTTCCGAAATCGATTTCATTTTCTCATTTAAATCGTTTTGATGTTTAGATTTAAATTCATCGATATTATAAATAATAGTTGCCAGTGCAACCAATAAAAGTGATATAAAAACGATAGAAACTATAGCTACCTGGATCTTAAATTTGAGGTCATAAATAATTCTGCGGGAACCTATCTCCTGAATTCCTATCAGTTTAATAACAACAACAATCAGAAAATAAAAAACAAAAAGATATGGAAACGAAATAAGGTAATCCTGAAATCTCAACAATTTTCTTGATACAATCACATAATTATTTTCACGAGTGTGATAGATAAGGTGCTCAAATGAGTCGAGTTTGCGAATTGTAAACTCTTCGTTTTCCGGATAATAAGAATCTACATATAAATTGTAGCTATAATCACCAAACTTGTCGGTTAATTCCCCTCCGTAATATTTGGCATAACTGAATTTTCGATAGTTTTCTGAACGGGTGATGGATTTGTCAATTAACAATTCCGGAAAACCAATTCCTTCAAACAACAAATCAGAATCCAAATCGATATAAATTGTTACTCCGTTTTGAATCCCCGGAATCTGATAATGTAACCTCCCTGAATAAGATATCCTCCCGTTCATATTATCCATAAAATAAAAGTTCGAGCCTGAAATCTGAACTCCCATGTCATTAATTAATCCATCGAGGTATGACATACAAGGCACTGTTTGGTTTTCAGGTGGAATTTTAAGGCTGTCAACGGAACTGCATATATAAACCTCAAAAATGTATTTTCTGAAATACCCGCTGAAATATTTCTGTTCGATGTATTCTCTCGGATCCTCGTTTTGCATTAATAAACTAATTATTGCCGGATCATTAATAATCTGTTTTTCGGTTTTGGCAAGAAACTCTTCAGCAGCCGGATCCCTTTCAGCAACAAGAGTAACGGCAAATAATTTTTGATTTTCTTTTTCTTTCAGATTTACGATATGATAAAAGAAAATAAGTGAATATATTGCTGTTACGGATACAAATATGATAAGATAACTTAATGAAAATTTTCGTAGATATCTTTTTGTAAAAAGGGTTGCCAGCGATGTTGAAACCAGGAAAAATCCCAAAACATAAAATGATATTTTCTGAACAGCTATGGTTTGTACTGCCCCAAGAAAAACAACAATAACAATAAATACCACCAACAATTGTAAAAACGAGAAATCCTGAGATGCCTCTTCGATAACCCGGATAACAAAAAAAAGTATTGAAAACAGAAGTAATCCCACAGAAAAAATACCGATAATACTTTGTATTGAGATACCTATAATCTTATTCAAGGAGAATGAAATAGTGGAATTATAAATTAGAATTTCAATAAAATAATTGGCAAATAAATATAAACTCGCAGTAAAAAGCAGTAATAAAACACCTATTATCTTCCTTGAGATAAATGCGTCTTCTTCAAGTTTTTTAAATTGAAGTCCAATGGTAAAATTGTACATCCAAAAAGAAAAAAAGAGAACAAAAAGAAAATAATCCCCTAATGATGGTAACCAACTGTTTAGAGCAAAAACCTCAGGACTGAAAAATGATAAATGTGACAGTAATTCAGGAATATGGAAAATAAGATGCAACCAGTAAACGATAAAAAGTGCAACTCCCAAACCAAATAACTTGAGAAAAAAACCTGCTTCACTTGCCTCAAATTCTTTTCTAAAATAAAATAACAGAATTATCAAACCTATGAGGTAAATAATAGCCGGGATATAAAGCTGATCTTTTGTACACAAAAACTGGCCTGCCGGTTTTAATGAAAACAGAACTTCACCTTTTTCATCAACTACCGGAAATGCACCTTCATTTGTCACTTTCAACACCAGAAAATCATCAGGCAGGCTGTACGACTTAAAAAATGAATTTTTCAAATATTTGTTCTCGTGTTCGTAGTTATGTTTTACAAGATGTAGCCCAACCACCTCATAATTATCCGAAACCAAAGTTTTTGAGAAATAATATCCATTTGGGAACTCTATTAATCCTTCTCTCTTTTTAAACTCCCGAAGGTTTTTGTAAAAGCCTATCGACCGGCTCGACCAATAAACCAATTCATCTGATTCATATACCAGATAACCAAAACCACTTTTGTCGATATCTGAAGTAAATGACTTAAGTTGTTCAAAATAGCTTCCGTCAAAAGAATCTGAAGCAACAATTTCTCCAATTTTTTGAACCTGCTCACTCAGTTCTCTCTCTTGTTTTATTAATTGTTCCTGAAAGTCTTCGACCAGATGAATTTCCGGATGTTTTTTTAATAAACCATTTTCAACAATTGCAGCGATTACAAAAAGACTAATTGCAAAAATCAGGTAACTGTATCTATTCAACTTTAACAGCATATTTAATCATGATGATATGGTTCACCTTTTAAAATTGTAAAGGCTCTATATATTTGTTCAACGCACATTAATCGTACCATTTGGTGTGAAAAGGTTAATTTTGACAAAGAAATTTTTGAAACAGCCGAATTATAGACTTTTTGTGAAAAACCATATGGACCTCCAACTACCATTATCAACTCTTTTATTCCGCTCGCCATTTTCTTTTCAATGAACATTGCCAATTCTCGTGAGCTAAATAATTTGCCTTTTTCATCAAATAAATGAAGCTCCTTACCTGGCAAATTTTTAGTTAAGATTAAATCTCCTTCCAAAGTTTTTTGTTGTTCAATGCTTAGATTTTTTCTTTTTTTTAGGTCCGGAATGATTTGAATTTGAAAATTTATATAATGGTTTAAACGCTTAGTGTATTCGCTTATTCCCTCGGTTAAATATGCTGCATCGGTTTTCCCTATAACCAATAAAGTAATCTTCATATCAGAGAATGAATTTTAATTTTATAAATTTACATTAAAATTGGGTGTATAAAAGAGTTTAGCACAATTTTTGAAGATGAAATGTTTAATTTTTGAAACAGGTACAACAATAATGTCAGCAATAAAAAAATCGCTATTTACACTGTTCCTTATTCCCTTACTTACTATTTTCCCTAACCAGTTAAAGGCTCAGGTTCCCAACGAGATAATTCAAAGCTTAAAAACAGGTAATTCTAAAACTTTATCACAATATTTTAACCAAAATATTGAAATGGTAGTATTAGAAAATGATAATATTTACAGTAAAGCACAGGCACAGCAAATTTTGAATAAATTTTTTACAAAATACTCGCCTGAAAGCTTTAATATTATTCACCAGGGAGGAAAAGTAGACCAGTATATTATTGGAAATTTAGTTACCAATAAAGGGAAATTCAGGGTAACTTTTCTTCTCAAAAAGAATAACGAAAAATATTTCATTCATCTATTTAGAATTGAAGAACAATAACTTGAATGATTAACGAGGGGAAGTATTTCAACCATTTAGCAGAAGTGGGAGAAAAAATTACCGAGAAGGCAAAAAAAATTTCACTCCCATTTTTTGAGGGGGTTCCATTGTACGATGTAGCACTCTTCTTTTGGCGTAGTATTGTCGATGGTAGCATAACAACCCGTGCTTCGGCAATTGCTTTTTCATTCTTTATCGCCTTTTTCCCTTTTGTTATCTTTTTGTTTACACTGATTCCATACATTCCGATTAAAAACTTTCAAACAGAATTGCTGATTTTAATTCAGGATTTTATGCCATCGGGGACATATTTTGCCATTGAAAATACTGTAGAGGATATAATTACTCAACCACGTGGTGATTTATTGTCGTTTGGATTTTTTACGGCACTTATTTTTTCAACTAATGGTATTGCTGCAATGATGAGCGCCTTTGATGCTACGATTCATGCAATACATCGTCGGTCATGGTTAAGTCAGCGTCTGGCAGCAATCGTAATCCTTATTATTCTATCCCTGATGTTAACCCTTGTTGTAGCACTGTTTACGAGTGGCCAGATTTTAATTCAGGATTTGCAGAACAGCGATATTTTACATGCCGGAATCACAGTTCCGTTAATTACTATTGTAAAATGGATAATAATATTAACATTACTGTTTTTCACCTATTCATTTTTGTATTATATGGCACCGGCAAAAAAAACAAAGTGGCGTTTTATCTCAGCCGGAGGAACACTCGCAACTATTTTAAGTGTTATTTCATTTATTGGTTTTTCTTATTATATCAATAATTTCAACCAGTATAACAAGCTCTATGGTTCAATTGGAACTTTGCTGGTAATTCTGTTATTGATGTATCTGATGTCGCTGATTTTACTGATTGGCTTTGAGTTGAATGCCAGTATTCATCAGGCGAAAAATGAATATGAATATGAAGATTGGTAGTATTAATTTTATTTCGAATTAAGGCTTAACGGTAATTATAAGAAGCTTATTTTTTACCCTGTTTGAACAGGATTTCCTTTTCATTTTTTGTTAAACTATCGTAACCTGCTTTTCCAATCTTTTCTAATATCCTATTGACTTCTTCCTGTTCCTCTTTTTTCATTTTATTGTATTCACGATCATCCCGGGGAGGCTGCTTATGAGTTATTTTCATTTTGCTTCCGGCTTTAAAAGAATCTTTAAACCACATTGCAATTTTATCCAGGAACCTGACAAAACCGGAACCTATATCTTTCCCCTTACCAAGTTGATAAATATAAAACCAACCCCAGAAAGCGCCACCCAAATGGGCAATGTTTCCTCCGGGATTCGATGATGAAATCAAAATTACAGAAAGCAACACATAAAAAAGTGCGATATATTTTAAACGAAAAGTTCCGATAAAAGAGAGGTTTATTTGATTATTCGGATCATAATAAGCAATTGCAACTAAAATTGCATATACCGATGCAGATGCCCCAAGTAACAATCCACTGGTAGATTGAAAAACCGGAAAAAGATTAAATGCCAAAACATAAAAAGCAGCTCCCGATATTCCACCAAGTAAATAAACGCTTAGTAATTTATCTCCATCCAAACGGTATAAAAAAAGTTTTCCAAACCAATACAGTCCAAGAAGATTAAAAAATAAGTGAATAAATCCGGTATGCAGAAACATATACGAGATTGGGGTCCAGGGCCTTTTCAAAATGGCAGCAAAATCTGATGGCAACGATAATATAAATGGCAGTATATTACTTCTTCCGGCCAAATAAAAAACAACTCCGGCTATACTAACCAAAAGAAACATCCCGATATTTACATATATCAATCTGGTTACAGCTGAGCCTTCTTTGAAGGTTCGTTTTATGTCGGAAATAATATCCATGTTTAATAAAACTTCCTCGAATTTTTATTCCAGTATTTAATCATAATATACCCAAACAACATCCCTCCCAGATGGGCAAAGTGAGCAACATTACTTCCTGGTTGTGAGAATCCAAGATACAATTCAAGTGCACCATAACCCATAACAAAATATTTGGCTTTTATAGGAATTGGCGGGAATAATAACATCAATTGAGTATTTGGGAAAAGCATACCAAATCCCAACAATATACCAAAAACTGCTCCGGATGCTCCAACGGTCGGAACATTTAAAATCATATTCATTTTACCCAGAAGAGGCTCTGAGAAATTTTTCCCTTCACTCCAAATTTGATAACCTGTTTCTTTAACATAGGCAATTTGTTCTGGTGAAAGTTTTGAAGTTACGTTGGCGTATTCAATATAATTTACAAAAGAATGCAGCACAGCTGCACCTATTCCCGTTACCAAATAAAATGTAAGAAATCTTTTAGGCCCCCAAACACTTTCCAGTACCCTTCCAAACATGTACAAAGCAAACATATTAAAAAATATGTGGGTCAATCCTCCATGCATAAACATGTGAGTAAAAATCTGGTGCAATCTGAATTTCTCTGACAGCGGGAAATGTAATCCAAGATAGGTATACAAATTTAATCCGGATTGTTCGAGTATAAATGTTGCAGCAAAAATCAGCACATTTACAATTATCAGGTTTTTTACTACCGGTGGTATATTATTTAAAATCGGCCTGTATTTCATTTTATTATTTTTTTCAGAAGTCTAACAATAGCCAGACCATTTTAGTTTTACCCGAAAATAAAGACATTATGTCATTTATTAAAACTTTTTTCGATATCCTGAGTTGAAATTATGGTCAAAACCTTTTTCCCGTCAGGCGAAAAATTAGGCGTGGCACAAGCAAACAAACCGTCGATTAAAGTATCAACTTCTTCCTGTTTTAAATCAATACCATAATCTAAAGATGATGCTTTTGATAAAGAAATGGCAATTTGTTCTTTTGCTTTTGATTGAGCATTAACTGGTGAATTTTTGTATTCTTCCAATAATTTTTCTACAATCAATTCAGGTGAAGCAACATCTAAAACACCCGGAGTTCCGCTAATTATAAAAGTATCTTTTCCAAACTCACGAATATCAAATCCCAGAGATAATAATTCAGGTATAATATTTTTCAACAGGGCAGCGTCAGCAGGATTAAGTTCTAAAGTTTGGGGAAAAAGTAACTTTTGACTGGCCACTGAATCTGATTTCATTACTTCCATAAATTTCTCAAAAAGAATTCTTTCATGAGCGCGTTTTTGATCAATGACCATTAATCCCGATTTCACGGGTGTAAGTATGTATTTTTGTTTTAACTGCAAAGTCTTTTTCCCTGAAAACTGAGTTAAAGATTCTGCAAAAAGTGAATCACTTTTATCATGGAAATATTCAGGTTCAGGTTTTATTTTTAATTGAGCTCCGCTATAAAGGTCTTCCCAGTTTTCAAGATTTGCTTTTTCTTTTGGTGATTTTGTATAAGCATTTCCGGCGTAACTGTTTTTTTCTGTTTCAAAAGGATTGTATGTATGATTAATTTGAATTTCCGGAAATGAAATGTCTTCTTTCGACTTTTTGGGTGTTGGAATATCGATACTTCCGCTTTGGTTAAAATCGATTGAAGGAACAACATTGTGTTTCCCCAGTGATTCGCGAACAGCAGCATGAATAATTTGCCAGATATCCCGGTCGTTTTCAAATTTAATTTCTGTTTTTGTGGGATGAACATTAATATCGATATTTGCTGCTTCGATTTCGAAAAACAGGAAATAAGAAGGAAAAGTTTCGGGAGGTAACAACTGCTCATAGGCCTTCATAATTGCCTTATGAAAATACGGGTGGCGAAAATATCTCCCGTTTACAAAAAAGAATTGCTCGCCAAAGGTCTTTCTTGCATATTTTGGTTGTCCAACAAATCCAAAAATATTAACCAAACTGGTTTCTTCATTTACCTGCACCAAACTTTGGTTGGCTCCCTTTCCAAACAAATCCACGATTCGTTTTCGATAATTGGTTTTTGGCAGCTCATAAATCGCAGAATTATTATGAAAAAGGGAGATTTTAATGTCGGGGTTTGGAATTGCAATTCTTTGAATTTCCCAAATGATATGTTTTAATTCGGTTGTATTTCCTTTAAGAAATTTTCTTCGTGCAGGCACATTAAAAAACAGGTTTTTGACCATAAAGTTTGTACCATTATTACAGGCTGTAGCCTCCTGCTTTTTTACATCCGAACCGATGATATGAATATAAGTACCAACCTCATCTTCTGTTTTTTTTGTTTTGATTTCAACATCAGCAATGGCTGCAATTGATGCCAGTGCTTCTCCCCTAAAGCCCATTGTTCGGATGCAAAACAGATCGTTGGCCGATTTTATTTTAGAAGTAGCATGACGCTCAAAAGCCATACGGGCATCAGTAGGTGACATCCCACAACCATTGTCTGTGATTTGTATCAATGTTTTTCCGGCATCTTTTACATGAACTGTTATCTCACTGGCACCTGCATCTAATGCATTCTCCACCAACTCTTTAACTACTGACGCCGGTCTTTGTATAACTTCTCCGGCAGCAATTTGATTTGCAACCGAATCGGGTAATAACTGAATTATATCACTCACTTAAATCGTGTTATTAGAATGCCCCTTTATTAAGGGATAAAAAGTAAAATTTAGAACAGGAAATCGGAATAAAAAAACAGATAAAAAATTAACGCCAGTATAAGAAACAAATAAATCAATCTTTTATTTTGAGCCCGCCGGGCGGCAGCTGATGATTTCATTTGCCAGCCATCTGTATTTCTGAATTGTCCTTTGACCCGGGGTCTGTAATTTTTTAAATCAACTTCCTCCTTCTCATCAACAATTCCCATTTCTTCTTTAATTCTTCTTTCTCGCTCTTCCCTCTCCTCTTTGTCAGGATCGTAGAAACGGGGTTTAAAGTTAAATCCCTTTGTACTTGGTGTATGAAAAAATCTACCAATCATAACTATTCTCTTTTGCTTGTACAAAGATAACCTTTATTCGTTAAAACTTACAATCAGTAGTAAATACAGTTGTTTTAAATTAAATTGATTTATACAGAATTTCAGCAAGTTGGCCTTCGCTAAGAACAATCGGATTTCCTTTCATACTGCTCGAGTTTTTAGCTTTTTCAATCAGCTCAGGTATAATTTTTTCTGAAAAACCGTAATTTGACAAACCGGGAATTTTAAGTTTTTTTACCATTTCTTTTACCCAAACAATCCCGTCGTCGGCTTTTGCTGATTCATTTTTTGTCAAAATTCTGGCCGCTTCATCAAATTTTAACAATTTGTCTTTCAGTTTTTTTTCTTTCAATACTCTTGTATTAACTTCCATTACTGCAGGAAGCAAACATGCACAAACTGCTCCGTGAGGAATATCAATCATTCCTCCCAAGGGACCGGCAAATCCGTGAACTGCGCCCAGTTTTACATTGGCCAGTGCCATTCCTCCAAGCATACTTGCCATTGCCATTTTTTCGCGAGCTGCGATATTGTTTCCCTCAAAACAAGCAGTTTTCAATGATGATGAAATTAGTTGCATTCCCTCGCGGCCGATCATATCGACAAATGGATTTGCCTGGCACGAAACAAAAGTTTCAAATAAATGAGTAAGTGCATCCATACCTGTTGTTGCAGTTATTTCGGGTGGCATGGTTAATGCTAAAACCGGATCGAGAACTGCAATCGTTGGAAACATTAAATCACTCCGCAAACTGACTTTTACTTTCTTTTCTTTAGATTTTATAACCGAATTTTTTGTTACTTCTGCACCGGTTCCAGCTGTAGTCGGTATAGCAACATACTTTAAGGGAGCTTCTTCAAGCTTTCTCCCTTTTCCAATGATCTCAAGATAATCATTTAATTCTCCTGAATTAGTTGCCAAAGCAGCCACAGCTTTTGCTGCATCTATGACACTGCCTCCTCCAACTCCAACTACTACATTGCAATTATTGATTTTAGCCAATCCGGTAGCATTTACAATATCTTCTGTTGTTGGCTCAGAATTGATATTGAAAACCATAGACTCTATATTCCTCTCATTTAAAGACTGAGAAAGCTGATTTGCCAGAGTGTTTTTTTTACCTGTTACGATAAAAACTTTTCTCCCCATTTCGTAAACTAAATCGGGAACTTTTTTAAACGAATCATTTCCAAAAACAATTCTGGTTGGTATTGAAAACTGATAATTTATTCCCATTCGGCGTCTTCAGGATAAATATTAAAATACTTGATATTTGAACGCGGAGTTTCCATCATATCAGCAACTCCATCCCTCCATTTTTGATAATGTCCGGTTTCTTTGTGTTTACCAGTATCTTCAAACGTTCGATAAACTTCAATTAAAACAAATTTTGTCTGGTCATCCTGTTGCTGAATTACATCGAATCGCACAATACCCGGCTCACGTATACTGTTTTTTGCATTTTCGGTAGTTAAAACTTTAAATTCATCAACATATTCTTTTTTTACATGAACAAATACATGAACTATATACATCTTTCCGATTTTTATAATTTCGATTTAATATAGCAAAATAAGAGCTTGTTTAAAAATTATAGATCTCTTTCCAACTTTTTTAAAATAAATTCGTCATAAGTCTAAAACCTGAAGATTGAAGATAAGTTTCGGCATAAATGAAGTTAAACTAATTCGGCTTTGTAAGAAAGGTGATTCAAAAGCACAGTTCCGTCTGTATAAATTATATTCGAAAGCGATGTTTAACATTGCTATCAGAATGACAGGCAACAGGGCTGAGGCAGAAGATGTTGTTCAGGATGCGTTTATAAAAGCTTTTACTGAAATAGAAAAGCTAAACAATGAAAATGCTTTTGGAGGTTGGTTAAAACGCATTGTAATCAACCGCAGTTTAGATGAAATAAAAAAACGAAAAATAAACTACCTGGAAATTGATTCAATAAATGAAAAACAAATTAACAGCTATTATGAAATTGAAGAAGAAACTGATCCCGAAGCTGTGCATCATTTAATAAAAAAACTGCCTGACGGTGCCAGAGAAATATTGGTTTTAAGAGCACTGGAAGGATACAAACATGCCGAAATAGCTGAAAAGCTGAAAATTTCGGAATCGACTGCTAAAACGCAATTTTTCAGAGCAAAGCACTTATTAGGGAAATTGATTAAAGATTCGGATTATGAAATTGGAAATAGAAAAATACCTCAGGAAAAACAGATTAAGGCTTGATGCTGAAAATCATAATGAAGATAAGATTTGGAAAGAAATTGAGGGCAAATTAAAACCGGAGAGAAAAAACGGTGAAAATTGGTTCTGGAAAATTGCCGCTGTTTTTTTACTTGGAGTTTTATCGACTTATATCGTTGTAAAAGAAAGCTCTGATAAACAAGTTGTGATAATTACACTTGCTGATATTTCTGAAGATCTGGGCAAAAAGGAGGCTGATTTAAAACTTGTGGTTGATAAAAAATGGTCAGAAATTGGGCCATTATCGCAATCTGACAAATTACAATTTCAGTTTTTGCTTGACGAACTTCAGGAACTTGACGGAATCTACGAGCTTTATGAAAACGACCTGCAGGAACACGGAGTAAACGAACAAACTATTCAGGTTTTGCTGGATTATTATGAAAAGAAAATAAGAATATTAAACCGTTTATCGCTGGAAATAGAAAAACAAAAAAGCCATGAAAACAAAACAACAATTTAAAAAATTTGTACTTACTTTTTTGCTGGCCTCACTTTTTGCAGGAATCAGTGCCCAATCTTTTGAGGTATCAAAAACCTTAAACAAAAAAGCAAATGTTCAAAGTGATGTTAGTATTGAACTTGAAAATTATGCTGCTGACCTTCAAATCCGAACAACATCTGAAAACAATGTCTCAATAAAAACTACAGTTGAAATTTCGGGTAAATCCAAAGAAGATGTCGATAAAGTTATTGCAGCAATAGAGAATTTCAAATTCAAAAAAAGTGGTAATTCTCTTCAGATTAACACCCGTTATTATAAAAGTAAGAATACAGTAAACAACAGGTCAACCATTGTTTTACAAAACGGAGATAAAGTAAAAATCAAAGAAATAAAGTTAAAACACGAATTATATATCCCAAAATCGGCACAGGTAAATTTAAATAACAAGTATGGCAGTATCGAGTTCCAGACCATGGAGGGAAATGTTAATATGGAGCTTTATAATAGTAAACTTTTTGCTGAAGAGTTTTACGGCGAACTGAATATCGAAGCAAAATACTCGAAAATAAAGCTGAAGAATATTGGTACAGATTCGAAATTTAATTTCTATGACACTGATATTGTAATGGAAACATGCAAAAACCTAAGTATAAAAAGTAAGTACTCAAAATACGAAATCAAAGAATCGGGAGACCTGGTTATTGATTCGTATGATGATAAATTTGAAGTGATAAAAATGAATAGCTTAAGTTTTTTATCAAAATACTCAGATTTTGAATCGGAGGCTGATTTAGAAAAAGTTAGACTTGAAATATACGATTGTAATGTTACTGTAAATTCCGCTAAAAATGCAGTGGTAAACGGCAAATACTCAGATGTTGTTTTAGGCGATATAAACAACTTTAAAGCTGACGATTTGTATGATAACAATATATATCTCGGAAACACAAAGCAAATTGAAATAGGTAAAAGCCGTTACAGTTTATACGAAATTAAATCGGTTTCGAATTTTAAACTTGATGATTCGTATGATGATAATATTAAAGCCGGAAAATTAAACTCAGATTTTAGTGGATTCGCATTAAACGGGAAATACGGGAAACTTCAGCTTGATGCGAATAATGTTCCTTTCCGTGTTGAATTCAAAATAAAATATCCAAAATTTGAAATTCCTGAATCGCTAAAAGTCACAAGACACATTGAAAAAAGCAGCGAGTTGGAATTGGTTGCCGGAGATACAGGAGCATTAATCAATGTTGAGGGTTATGATATGAAAGTGGTAATTAATGAATAAATTAATTTTCTGAATGTTTTTTTAGAATCACAGCCAGTTCTTTACCTACAATGTTTGAAAGTTTTTGAGCAGATTCAATAACAAGATGGCTGCCATCGTATGTTTTAAATTCATTGAGATTTAAATCAATCCAGTAGCCCGCAGCCCTTTCAAATCCTGCCCTGATTTCTTTTTCATGATACAAGCCTAATGTGTCTTCTAGAATTCTCATTGGACGGGAAACAGGTGGAGTAAATCCAACTACAATGATACCTGAATCTGACCACAATTTTACCTGCTTATAAAGACTATTCAGATATTCAGGTTCTACTTTGTAATTGGTAAAATCTTTGGTGTAAGAAGGTATTGCTTCGAGGGTATCAATAGGAAATTTATCCGATTCGACATAACCATTTAAAAAATATCTGTGCCTGTAGTATGCCGTATCTTTTACTCCTGAAAACTGCTTTTTTATTTGCTCAGGCGAAGTAGGGGAAAACCAATATAAAACAGGATTAAAATACAACCGCTCCAGCAACTCTTCGCGAGGTCGGTTAATCTCCTGCAAATATTGTGTATTTGGTGCAGAATACCCGGTAACCGTATTTGCTGAAATCCCCAAAATAATAATTTTTGGCTTCTTGTTTTTGGCCAGTTTACTTTCTCCCGCCTCAAACATGGTTGGGTTTAATCCCCCGTTTGAATAGGCAAAATTTAATGTTTTTAAATCAGGCAAATGCGATTCAACAATTTCAGGTGATAATCCGCGATAAACCCTTGAATCTCCCATGATTACCACATTGTAATCTGAAGGAGCAAATGTTTTCCGGCTCCAAAAATGCTCACTTAAATATTTATCCGCATTTTTGGGAACAACAAAACTTAATGGAATGACCAATGTGGCAGCCATTAATAATGAAATCCATATGTTAGGTTTTCTGCTCATTTATTTAAAACTGAAAATAGATAAATTCACTTCCTTCGCCTCTGAAGAATATAATTATTGTGATTAACACAGCATAAAAAATCATTTCCCCAACCGGGTGTTTCCCTTCCAGTTTTTTGTCTATTCCAAAGGCTGCAATTATCTCCCTAAAAATCATTATCAAAATAAATATAGTTGCATTTAAGCCCCAATTCAATTGAAACGGGCCTTGAAAAGAAAACATCACCTGCACTATTTCTAAAGCCTGATTAATATTTTCTGCTCTGAAAAACACCCAGGCTACCAACACCTGAAGCATTACTAAAATCCAGGCTGCCACTTTGGCCACTGAATTTTTCCCTAATTTTTGAGGCCACTTTGTAAACCTTTCAAATGATGCAAAAAACGCATGAACCGCACCCCAGGCTACAAAGGTCCAGGCTGCTCCATGCCACAATCCTGAAATAAGCATGGTAATCCACAGATTAATGTAACTTCTGGTTTTGCCTAAGCGGTTTCCTCCCAGTGGAATGTATAAATAATCACGAAACCAGGTTGATAAAGAAATATGCCAACGTTCCCAGAATTCTCGTATCGAAGTTGAAATATAAGGATGATTAAAATTATCAGGAAAATCGTATCCCATCCAAATTGCCAGACCACGCGCTATATCGCTGTAACCTGCAAAATCGCAATAAATCTGAAAGGCAAAAGCAAGAATTACACCCCACCAAAACAGGGTTGAGGAATTGATTTCAGGAGCGCTAAAAGCAGCTACAACCACAGGTGCTAAATTATCTGCGATTACCATTTTTTTAAAAAAGCCGCGTACAATTAGCCGAAACCCGTTCCATTTTTTTTCACTTGAAATTGAATTTACTTCAAGTAGCTGTGGTAACATAGATTTTGCCCTTACAATCGGCCCTGCAACAAGCTGAGGGAACATCGATAAATAGGCAAAAAAATGGATAAAATTATTGGTCGGTTTTAGCTTTCCTCTGTAAACATCGAATGTGTAACTCATACTTTGGAAAGTATAAAAACTTATTCCAACAGGAGTTATCAGAAAAAATTCCGGAATATTGGATGCAAGTGCAAAATCCCCGGTAAGCCCCAATATCCTGTCAATATTTTCGGCAATAAAACCTGAATATTTAAAAAGTGATAATGAGCCAAGATTACCGAGAATCGATAATCCCAGCATCAATTTTTTCCTGGCAGGAAATTTTTGAATGGCTTTAGCTGCAAAAAAATCTATCAATCCGCTAATTAAAATAAGCGATAAAAAACGCCAGTCCCACCAACCATAAAAAAAGAAGGATGCAACAGTCAGCCAAATCAATCGCCCATTTATATTCTTTCCAATTAATCTGAATACAAGAAAAAAGATTAAAGCAAATGCAACAAATATTAGCGAATTAAACAGCATAAAACCGTTTTATTTCTGTCTGAAATAAATTTGTATCGGTACCCCTGTAAAATTAAAGTTTTCACGAATCTGGTTTTCCAGGTATCGTTTGTAAGGTGCTTTTATGTACTGAGGTAAGTTGGCAAAAAATGCAAAAGATGGTGTTGGAGATGGCAACTGGGTAACATATTTTATTTTTATGTATTTCCCTTTTGTCGATGGCGGGCCGTAACTTTCAATGGCTTCCAGTAATACCTCATTTAACTCTGAAGTTTTAACCTTTTGTTTGCGTCGTTTAAAGACATCGATTGCTGTTTCCAAAGCTTTATGAACTCTTTGTTTTGTCAGTGCCGAAATAAACAGAATCGGGACATCGACAAAGGGTGCTATTTTCTTCTTAATTTCTTCAGCAAACTTTTTTGTAGTTTTTGAATCCTTTTCAATTAGATCCCATTTATTTACCAGAATTACAACCCCTTTTTTATTTCGTAAAATCAGGTTAAAAATATTTACATCCTGCGCCTCAACACCACGTTCTGCATCTATCATTAACAGGCAAACATCGGAGTTTTCAATGGTGCGAACCGAGCGAAGAACTGAATAAAACTCCAGGTCCTCATTAACTTTTGATTTTTTTCTTAAACCTGCAGTATCAACAATCATAAAATCGAGACCAAACTTATTGTACCTTGTATGAATAGAGTCACGCGTAGTCCCTGCCACATTGGTTACAATATTTCGCTCCTCACCAATTAATGCGTTAATAAATGAAGATTTCCCTACATTTGGCCTGCCTACCACCGACAAATGCGGCAATTCCGAATCTTCATCATCGGCATCTGTTTTTGGCAACATGTCAACTAAAACATCAAGTAAGTCACCCGTGCCGCTGCCGGTCATCGAAGAAATGCAATAGATTTCACCTAAACCCAAACCATAGAATTCCTGGGCATCCAGAATTCGGCTGTTATTATCAACCTTGTTCACGGCAAGCACTACAGGTTTTTTACCGCGACGTAAAATATTAGCAATGGCTTCATCCAAATCTGTTACCCCCGACTCAACATCAACCGCAAAGAGTACAACATCTGCCTCATCGATAGCCAGATGAACCTGTTTATTTATTTCTGCTTCAAAAATATCGTCGGAATTTACAACATAACCCCCGGTATCGATAACCGAAAATTCAGTTCCATTCCATTCTCCCTTCCCATAATTTCGATCTCGGGTTACTCCCGCTGTTTCATCCACGATGGCTTTGCGTTGTTCCACCAGGCGGTTAAACAAGGTCGATTTCCCCACGTTTGGACGCCCTACTATTGCTATTATTTTGCTGCTCATTTCTTTTTCTTTCTTTTACCTTTCTATTACTAAAAACTGCAACTGAAAACTAAAACTTATCGTAACCAAACTGTTTTAATGAACGGTCTTTTTCACGCCAGTCTTTAGCTACCTTTACAAACAACTCCAGAAATATCTTTTTGCTAAAAAATTCTTCAGCGTCCTTACGTGCTTCCGAACCCACTTTTTTTATCATATTTCCCTTATGTCCAATTATAATTCCTTTCTGGCTATCCCTTTCAACATGAATTACGCAACGTACATTTATAATACTTTCAGTTTCTTTGAATTCCTCAACCTCTACTTCAACAGAATAAGGAATCTCTTTCTGATAATGAATAAGGATTTTTTCACGGATTATTTCCTGTAAAAAGAATCTTTCATTACGATCGGTTAGATCATTTTTATCAAAATAAGGAGGAGCCTCAGGAAGCAATTCCAGGATGCGATCAAATATTGGCTCGATATTAAATTTTTCCTGTGCAGATATTGGGAATATTGTTGCTCCGGGAAATGTTTCAGACCAATATTCGTAAAGTTTTACCACATCTTCCTGATTTGATAAATCAATTTTATTAATCAGTACAATTACGGGCATATTCGATTTACGCACTTTTTCAATGTAGTCAGGATTTTTACCCGGCTTTTCAACTACATCTGTTACAAACAATATTACATCAGCATCGATTAACGCGGTATCTACGAACTTCATCATTGTTTCCTGAAGTTTATAGTTAGGTTTTAATATTCCCGGTGTATCAGAATATACAATCTGAAAGTCTTCGCCACTAACAATTCCCTTGATTCTGTGTCGGGTTGTTTGCATTTTCTGTGTAATAATGGAAAGCTTTTCACCAACCAACGCATTCATAATTGTCGATTTCCCAACATTTGGATTTCCTACAATATTTACAAAACCTGCTTTATGTGCCATATTTTTTTAATGCCTTAAAAATCAGGGCAAAGATAATCGAAATAATAATGAATGATTAAAAATTGTCAGGTAAGAGGGTTTAGAAAGTAAAATTTAACGATGTTGTTGAATGTATTTCATCACTTCCAGAAAAGTACCTGTGAAATAAATATCCTCGTTTTCTTTTAAATATTGTAGCAGTTTTCTGTGTTCCTCGGCTCCAACATCCAGGTAACCACCACCAACACTATGAAACATAAAAACAGCTATGGTTCCGTTTGCCCTTGCTTCTTCCACATACTGAACAAGTTCTTCAAAAGTTGGACTGTTTACTCCCCAGCTTGGAGCTTTATGAATTTGATATCCCTCCATGGTTTTTGGGATAGGGCCAGCTCCTCGTGCAGCGGTAAACATTTTTTTTACATCTTCAGTAAAATCCACACCTCCTGCTTTTATATCAGAGCAGGTATAGCCATAGGTTCGTTCTGTTTTCCCATCAATGGCTTTAAGCAGTGTATTGGCAGTTTTTAATTCTGTAAGAATTTGGTCATGAGTATAATTATTCAAATCGTACTCCGGTTTAACCCATTCCTGTTTGATCCCATCGCAGGGATGAAAAAGTGTATGGTTTCCCAGCTCATGACCGTTTTTTGCAATTTCACGCCACTCTTCCATGCGGATATTTAAACATGGTGAATTTCCTGTACAATAAAATGTTCCTTTAAAACCAAACTCATCGAGTTGAGGAACAGCTACATCCAGGTGTCCATCCAGGGCATCATCGTAAGTAAAAACAACCGCAGCTTTTTTGCCATCGGGCCATTCAAACTGTGCATTTACTTTGCCCGTCAACAGCAAAAACAATATCAGAAAAAATACAGAATTTCTTTTCATTTCAATTTATTGAAGTTCTTCTATTAATTCGTTACTTAAAGTTCCGGAAGCAATTTCACGAACCTCTCCGGTCATTTTAATGTTCCAGGCGCTATCTATTTCTATCTGCAAAGTTCCTCCGGGCATTTTAACTTTTACATTTCTTTCCGTCAATCCCTTTTTAACCATTATTGACGCAACTGCACACGACGAACTTCCGGAGGCCAAAGTCCAGCCCGCACCGCGTTCCCAAATCATAATTTCCACTTCATTTGGCGAAATCACTTTTGCAAACTGAACATTAATACGGTTTGGAAACATCTTATGATTTTCGACAAAAGTACCAAACTCTTTTATTTCCTTTTCATCGAGTTCATCTTTAAGAATTACGCAATGCGGATTTCCAACCGAAACGCAATTGACAGTATAATCTTTGTTTTCCAGGTGTAAGATCTCATCAATACACTCGACTTTTTCACAATGCACCGGAATATCAGCTGATTCAAATATGGCTTTTCCCATATCCACTTTGATGGTTTTTGCTTTTTTGTCCTTTTCTTCCATTACTTCAGCACGAACAATTCCACCCGGAGTTTCAATGGTAAATATTTTTTCTTTTGAAAATTTACTATCGTATAGATATTTAGCAAAAATGCGAAGTCCGTTTCCACTTTTCTCTGCTTCCGAACCATCAGGATTTAAAATACGTAGGCCAAAATTAGCCCGGTAACTTGGCACTTTTAATAAAATTCCATCCGAACCTATCCCGTAATGAACATTACAAATTTTCTGAATCGCTTCTTTGCTTAATTCAAAGCTGATTTCGTATTCGTTTAAAATAATATAATCGTTTCCCAGTCCGTGAGATTTTACAAAGAAGTTTTGCATATTTATTTTTTTAAAATACAAATGTATTAAACTACAATGAAATCTTTCTGCTCCACGGCATCAAATCTGTTACTCGGATTTTTATTTTTAAATTTGCATAACAATGTATACGCAACGACAAATAATATCATTCATTTCGGAAAATAGAGACTTTCTGAAGACCGAGTTTCATATTTCAAAGATTGGAATTTTTGGCTCTTATGCTAGAAAAGAACAAAATCAGGATTCAGATATCGATTTGATTATAGAATTTGAAAAGGGAACAGAAAATTTATTTGACTTAAAGCTGGCTCTTAAAGCTTTTTTTAGAAATAAATTTAATCTGAATATATACATCTGTCGTGAAAAATACATTAAACCCCGATTCAAAAAAAGAATTCTAAACGACACCATTTATGTTGACTAAAGATATCGATTGTTTAAATAATATTTTTGAGTCAATTGAAAAAATTGAGGAATACACAAGTCATTTAAAAGATGCAGATGAATTATTTGTTGACTCAAAGACTTTTGATGCAATTATGATGAATTTTATTGTAATTGGCGAAATGCTTGCTAAACTCTCCAAAGAATTTAAAAATTCTTATCAAGAAATTGAATGGTGGAAAATAAAGGGATTTCGAAATATAGTTGCTTATGATTATTTTGGAATTGACGCTGAGGAGGTTTGGCAAATAATCCAGACTAAAATTCCTGTTTTAAAATCTTTTACAAAAAATCTAATAAAATAAAAATATGGCATTAATTAACGAGAATTACCTGAAACTTCAGGCGGGATATTTATTCCCTGAGATTGGAAGAAGAGTAAGTGAATTTATTGAAGCCAATCCTGAAAAGAAAGTGATAAAAATGGGGATTGGCGATGTTACCCAACCCCTGGTTCCAAGTGTCGTAAAAGCTTTTCACAAGGGCGTGGACGAAATGGCAAAAGGCGAAACTTTTAAGGGATATGGCCCGGAGCAAGGCTACGAATTTTTACGCGAAGCAATTGCAAAAAACTCATACCAGGATAAGGGAGTTGACATTTCAGCCGATGAAATTTTTATTTCAGACGGTTCGAAATGCGATACAGGAAATATCCAGGAGATTTTTGGTAATGATAATAAAATTGCCATTTGTGACCCGGTTTACCCGGTTTATGCCGACACAACGGTAATGGCCGGAAAAACAGGTAATTGCCAGGAAAATGGTTATTACGATGGAATTATCTATATGCCATGTACAAAAGAAAACCATTTTATTCCTGAACTTCCATCTGAAACACCGGATTTGATTTTCTTGTGCTACCCAAATAATCCAACAGGAACGGTAGCTACCAAAGAAGAGTTGAAAAAATGGGTGGAATATGCAGCAAAAAACAAAGCCATTATTTTGTACGATGCGGCTTATGAAGCTTTTATTACTGAAGAAGGAATTCCGCGCTCAATATATGAAATTGAAGGTGCGAAAAAAGTTGCCATAGAGTTTCGTAGTTTCTCAAAAACAGCAGGATTTACCGGAACACGTTGCGCCTATACCGTGATACCCGAAGAACTTGTTGCTTATGATGTTGAAGGCAAAGCACATCCCGTAAAACCATTGTGGAACCGTCGTCAATCAACAAAATTTAACGGGGTTTCCTATCCGGTTCAAAAAGCTGCTGCAGCGATTTACACTGAAGAAGGAAAAAAAGAAGTAGCTGAAGTTATTGCCTATTATCTTGAGAATGCTAAAATTATGAGAGTGAGTCTGGCAGCAGCAGGTTACGAAGTTTATGGCGGTGAAAACGCTCCATATGTTTGGGTAAAAACCAAAAATGAAATGAGCTCATGGGACTTTTTTGACAAAGTATTAAGTGAAGCCAATGTTGTAGGAACTCCAGGTTCAGGCTTTGGTCCAGCAGGCGAAGGATATTTCCGTTTTTCTGCATTTGCCGACAGAGAAAATGTGCTGGAAGCAATGGATAGGATTAAAAATCTGAGCTAATATTGTGGTGAGATTTTAAATACAAATTAGTGAGTACTTTCAATAAAAAAATCCGGGCTGATTATCAACCCGGATTTTTTTATTGATTTGCTACTTTTTCTTTAATCTTTACCCTACTACCGGGATAAACCTTTAAAGCCTCCTGCAGAATCTTCAGACAAATCGCCAAATCTTCTTTTTTCAAAACATAAGCAATTCGCACTTCATCCTGGCCTTTGTCGGAACCCGTATAAAATCCTGAGGCCGGAGCCATCATTATCGTTTGTCCTTCGTATTGAAAATCGGAAAGCAGCCATGCACAAAATTTATCTGAATTATCAACCGGTAAGCGTGCAACAGTATAAAAAGCTCCCATTGGAATAGGTGAATAAACACCATCGATTCTGTTTAAGCCATCGATTAAAAACTTACGGCGTTGCACATATTCGTTATAATTATTCAGCATGTAATCCGGATCGGCATCCAAAGACGCTTCAGCAGCAATTTGTCCGATTAAAGGCGGACTTAATCGTGCCTGGCAAAACTTCATTACATTCTTTTTTACCTGTTCGTTTTTGGTAATCAAAGCACCAATTCTTAATCCGCACTCACTGTATCTTTTGGAAACAGAATCAACCAAAACTACATTTTGTTCGATGCCTTCTAAATGAAATGCCGAGATATAAGGTGCCCCGGTATAACAAAATTCACGATACACTTCATCTGAAAACAGATATAAATCGTATTTTTTAACTAAATCCCTGATGGCATTCATCTCCTGCTGGGTGTATAAATAACCTGTTGGGTTATTAGGATTACAAATCATAATCCCTTTTGTTTTCGGAGTAATCAACTTCTCAAACTCTTCAATCGGAGGTAAAGCAAAACCCTCTTCTATATCAGCTGCTATCGATTTAATTTTTGCCCCGGCAACGATGGCAAATGCCTCGTAGTTTGCATATGCCGGTTCCGGTACAATAATTTCATCTCCCGGATCAAGGCAACTCATAAATGCAAAAGTTACTGCCTCGCTGCCACCCGATGTAACAATAATATCATCGACATTCACGTCGATATTAAATTTGTGGTAATATTTTTCCAGTTTCTGTCGAAAAGAAAGAATCCCCTCACTTGGTGTATATTCCAAGATAATTCTATCTATATTTTTAATTGCTGCCAATGCTTCAGGTGGAGTTGGTAAATCGGGTTGACCGATATTTAAATGAAATACTTTAATCCCATTCTCCTTTGCCTTCTCCGCCAAAGGTGCTAACTTTCTAATCGGCGAATCGGGCATTATTTTTCCCCTGTCTGATACTGTTGGCATGCTGTAAAAAATATTTTTATAAAGTATGCAAATATACAAGTATCAAATTGAAATCATCCGTTTGAAAAAAATTTCAATTTGAAATAATATTAAAAAATTAACTTTCAGTCTATTAACCAGAGTCTTAATGTGTTCTTTTTCAGTTGTAAATAGTTCAGATTATTAAGATTTATCATGTTTTTATAAACGGTGCGTGTCTATTTTTGCCAAACAAGTTTTACTTAAATTATACGGAAATGATTATTGGAGTCCCAAAAGAAATTAAAAATAACGAGAACAGAATAGCGCTTACTCCGGCAGGAGCTGCAGAGCTTGTTAAACGTGGTCACGATGTTTATGTTCAGGCTGGTGGTGGCAATGGAAGTGGTTTTATGGATGATGACTATATCGCCGCCGGTGCCAGAATGTTACCCACCATTGAGGATGTTTATGGTATTGCCGAAATGATA
>ENA-ORCQ01000202-ORCQ01000202.1-marine-metagenome-genome-assembly--contig:-NODE-202-length-28369-cov-4.184646_pt1 | contig 28369 bp, 17 predicted proteins | sample MGYA00237780_ERZ508510 | MGnify/ENA primary metagenome ERZ508510 (study PRJEB26181, sample SAMN06268981) | marine metagenome | isolation source: Tt an E2 anaerobic enrichment on eucalyptus from sediment...
TAGCAAAAAAACCAGAATCGATTTTATTGCTAATTAATTTTAGAGGATGCTTCTTCTCCATCTCGGAAACAAATTCAAAAAAAGTTTTTCCCGGCTGGAAGAAAATTTGGAACATCCCTTTTTTATCCGGAGAAATAAATTTTTCCAGTTGAATTGCAAGCAATCCCATTGTATTTCTGACATTTATTTCAAGGCATGGATTAATTTTTAATTTTTTCTCCTGGTCTGAATAAACTAACATATCAATACCCAGCGGACCTTCATAAAACCTGGTTAATTTACTTTCCTCAAGCGCCTTTTTTAAGGGATTAATTAAATTTTTATCAGATTCATTGGTGAAATCCATGATCTCTTTTTTTGTGTTTCCGGGTAATCCTCTCAAAAAATTACCGAGGTACTGACCTTTTTTGTCGGTTAAAAAATAACTGGTTCCTAAATATTTTACTTTACCATTCTTAATTTCAAATTGTTGAGCAAGATCCAATACTTTATTTAAGTAGGGCTCTGCCATAGCATAACCCTGTTCCCGGACTATTCCCATAAGTTTTTCCCATACTTTGGGATGAATCGGTTGTTTGGTTATTTTTTGAAGTCCTCTTCCCGAACTGCTCCAGGGCGCTTTAATCATTGCCTTACCCCAATCCTGAAACGCCTTTTCAAAATCTTTTTTAGTTGTACACGTTCTGGGTAAAAAATGGAAAGGAATAAAGATATGCTTATTATCCTGCAAAAGTACTTCCAGGATCTCGGATGCGAATTTGCGTGAAGTAATTTCTTTGTGAACTTCTTTCCATTCAAAAATCGGTGAAATTTTAAAATCTCCCGAACAAGAATCTTTAAACGGCTTAAAAAATTTATGAACTGCCGGGCTCCAGCCCCAGGGCTTTAGTGAATGTTTGGGTAAGGTTTTGAAATCCTCATTTCGAGCCAGGTTTGACTTTAAAATAAATTTTGGCACCTTATTAATAACCTTATTGAGCTTAACTAAAAAATCTTGGGAAGGCAATTGCTCAACGATAACGTAATCGTTTTGTTGGGCAAAATACATTGGAAGAATGGATAGGTCTGCTTCCATTTTTCTTAATAACCGATTGGGAAGCCAGTTCTCATTGCCATTTGCAATGGAATATTCACTTGTAGGATTAAAAAAATATATGTTAGGGTGTAATTTATTCATTCATTTCAATACAAATACTCCAATTATTAATGGGTTCAATTTGGTTAAATTGCTACAAAAATAGAACAACTATACTAAATCAAATATCAGTCGAAGTGTTAATTATTGAGTTAATAATGGAATTAATTCAACTTTTTCTGTTAATATTGGTTGTAAGGTAGAGTTGTAAGTTTTATTAAGGTTTTTTAACTTAGTTGACTGGTTTTGGGGATTTTTTTAATTTTTTTTGATGTTTAACTATAAAAATCTACTTTCGCAGAGGGGAATTGGATAGTCATAATGGCGATAAGCAATTAAGCTAATCCTTTAAATATATAATAACAATTAACTCAGTTTTAATTTCAAAATTCTTTCTATGAAAAAACTAACGCTGTTTTTTATTTGCATTCTGATTGCAGGAATGCAAATTGTAAGTGCTCAAACTACGAGCATTTCGGGTACGGTAACCAGCAAGGAAGACGGTTCTACAATACCGGGAGTTTCCGTGATGGTTAAAGGAACTACTTTGGGAACGGTTACAAACATCGATGGTGTTTATAGCCTTGATGTGCCAAGCGATGCCAGTACACTGGTATTTTCTTTTGTGGGAATGAAAACCATTGAAGCACCAATTTCAGGCTCTGTAATTGATATGGAAATGGAATCAGACATTCTCGGATTAGATGAGGTGATGGTTGTAGCTTATGGTACTGCAACAAAATCAAGTTTTACGGGTTCAGCCGGTGTAATCGGTGCCGATGAACTTGAAAAAAGAGCTGTAACTTCAGCTATTTCAGCAATCGAAGGTACAACTACAGGGGTTCAGGTTATCAACAGTAACGGAGCACCGGGAGCATCTCCCGATATCATTATCCGTGGTGTTGGAACATTAAACGGGACTGTAGATCCATTGTACATTGTTGACGGAGTTCAGTATGAGGGTTCTCTTACAAACATTAACCCTGACGACATTGAGTCGATGACTATTCTAAAAGATGCTGCTTCAACAGCACTTTATGGATCAAGGGCCGCTGCCGGTGTAGTGATTATAACTACAAAATCTGGTCAAAGAGGCGGCGACCTGAGAGTTAATGTAACTGCATCGGCCGGTATCATAGATATGGCTGTACCTTTCTACGATTATGCTGATCCCGGGCAATATTATGAATTAATGTGGGAAGCATACAGAAATACAAGTGCAGTTGGAGGTGACCCGGTAGAAGCTTCTAACGGTATTTACAGCCAATTGGGATATAACCCATTTAATGTGCCTAATGATCAAATTGTTGGAACAGACGGAAAATTAAATCCTTCTGCACAGGTTATGTTTAAAGGGCTTGACTGGTATGATGCATTAACGCAAAACGGTTACAGACAAAATTATAATGTAAGCGTTTCGGGCGGACAGGAAAAATATGATGTTTATTTTTCTACTTCTTACCTGGATGAACAAGGGTATATTATAACAAGTGCTTACGATAGATTTAACTCAAGATTAAATGCTAATTTCAGACCAAAAGAATGGTTGTCGTTAGGAGGTAACTTATCTCTGGCACTTACCAATACAACAGGACCGGATTCAGGAGGTACTTCATCCATTGTAAATCCATTTGGTTTTGCCAAAAATATGGGTTCTGTTTATCCCGTTTACATTGTAGATCCGGCAACAGGTGATTATATTTTAGATGCTGCCGGACAAAAACAATATGACTTTGGTGGTGGTTATTCTGAATATGGAATTTCTCCAAGACCTAATAACCCGGGACGTCATGCAATTGCAGAAGCAAATTGGAATTTGCTCGAAACTAAGGTGAATAATATTGATGCCCGTTATTACGCAGGATTTAATATTTTACCTGAGTTAAAATTAACTTTGAATTATGGTTTAAGTGTTAACGATTATTTTAACAAAGAGTACGAAAACGAAAAAGTGGGTGACGGTGCTCCTCAGGGAAGATATCGTGAAACACGTTTCCGCAGAACGGTACAAAACTTTAACCAGATTTTAACTTACAATAAAAGATTCGACAGTGGACATAATCTGGATGTAACCTTAGGACATGAAAATCTTGACAGACACTACACTGAAGTTTTCGGTATGAAAAATACACAAACTGCAGTAGGTATTACTGAGTTTGACAATTTTGCAACTACTTCTTCACTGGATGGATACAGTTCTACTTACAGAACCGAAGGTTATTTTGCCCGTGTAAATTATAACTACGCGGATAAATATTATGCAAGTGCTTCAGCAAGGAGAGATGGTTCTTCTGTTTTTGCCAAAGAAGTTCGCTGGGGTAATTTCTTCTCTGTAGGTGCATCGTGGAGAATTGATCAGGAAGCATTTATGCAAAATGTATCTTTTGTAGATAACTTAAAATTAAGAGCATCTTTTGGCCAGGTTGGTCAAGACCAGTTGGGTGATTTTTATATTTCTCAGCCACGTTACTCACTGTTCCCTAATGCAGGCGATCCTGGTATTTACTGGTCAGATCTTGGAAACAACCAGTTAACCTGGGAAACTTCAGAAAGCTGGGATGTAGCCCTTGACTTTGCATTGTTTGATAATTTAATTGACGGTTCTATTGAATATTATCAAAAAATATCGAGTGACCTGCTTTACAATGTACCACTTCCTATTTCAATGGGATTAAGCGAAGGTCCGGCAAATGTGGGAACACTTGTAAACAGTGGTCTTGAATTAGGTTTAACAGGGCACATTTTCCAAACCGGTGATTTTAAATGGGATTTAACCTTAAATCTTTCTACACTTAAAAATGAAATTACCGAATTACCTGAACCATTTGTTGATGGCTCAAAACGTTGGGCAGAAGGACGTTCAAGATATGATTTCTTTGTTTATGATTATGCAGGTGTAGATTCTGAAAATGGAGATGCATTGTATTATGTATACGAAGAAATTGAAGGTTCTGAAACAGGTGAGGTTCAGAGAGCAACCAACGAAGATGGTTCATTTGTTACCACCAACGATTACCAGGATGCAGGAAAAGGTTACGCAGAAAAATCTGCTGTTCCAGACCTGTTGGGTAGTGTTGTAAACTCATTTGGTTATAAAGGTTTTGATTTAAGCTTTATGTTTACATACGGTATCGGAGGTTATATTCTTGACTATGGATATGCAGATATGATGCATCCCGGAAGTTATGGTGCCTCATTGCACCCTGACCAGTTAAATGGTTGGAGAAATCCCGGAGACCAAACCGACATTCCAAGAATGGAATCAGGTGATCCAAACCTGAATGTTGCGATGTCCACAAGGTACTTAACTGATGCAACTTACTTTGCACTAAAAAACCTGAGCTTGTCATATACTTTCAATATGCCGGCGATTAAAGAATTTGGAGTTGACCATCTGAAAGTATTTGTGAATGGTGAAAACTTATTCATAAATACCAAAAGAAAAGGTTTAAATCCACAATACAACCTGGCGGGTACACCTGGTGGTGACGATTACAATCCTTCCAGGGTTATTTCTTTGGGAGTAAATGTTTCATTCTAATGTCCAACTTGAAAAATAGTAAATTATGATACGAAAAATTAATATAGTTTTATTGACATTGTCAATGTTGTTGGCGGTAAGTTGTGCAGAAGATTATCTGGACACAGCACCGACCAATGCAATTTCAGCGGAAGACGCCTTATCGTCACCTGAAAACATGATGCTGGTATTAAATGGCCTGCATCGTATGATGTACGCACAAAACCCGTTAACCGGTGCAACCTGGAGCCGTACCGGTCAAAGTCACTTTCTTCCTATGTTTGATGCTATCGGAGGTAGCGTAATACATAGTGCAAGAGGTAATGGTTGGATGAGGGCAGATTGCCAGTGGTTAAATCACACTGATGCAAATACTACAACAAACAGAAATATATGGTATCAACGTTATCACTTTATTGCAAGTGCCAATTCAATCATCAACAAAGTTGAGGAAGATGGTTTAACCAAGGATGAACAAATGAATAATATTCTTGGACAGGCACATGCTTATCGTGCATGGGCGTACCATCAGTTGGTTACTACATATGCAAAAGGTTATTTGATTGGAAATCCTGCAAGTGATCCCGGTGTTCCATTGGTATTTAAAACAGAGGCACCTTACGAGAGTGGTCCAAGAGCAACGGTTCAGGAAATTTACAATCAAATTGAAACGGATATCAATGGTGCAATTGAATACTTAAAAGTTGGTTCTTCAGCGAAGAATAAATCTCATATCTCTTTAAATGCTGCCTATGGAATTAAAGCAAGAATTGCGCTTTCTAAAGGTGATTGGGCTGCAGCAGCTGAAGCAGCAGCAATGGCACGTGATGGATACGACCTGCTGGATGAATCAGACTGGTTATCAGGATTTAATACCTACGACCTGTCAGAAGTGATTTGGGGTGGCCGTGTAATTGACGAAGAAACCAATTATTATGCTTCTTACTTCTATTACATTTGCTCTACCTTTAACGGTAGCCAGAACAGGGGTAATCCAAAAATTATCGACAGCACGCTGTACAATATGATTCCGGCAACGGATTATCGTGCCAAAGCATGGTTGCCATGGGCTCCAAATACCAACCCGTCAGCATCAAATGGTCAGGGTGGTTTTGGAAACGATCCAAATTACGATGATGAAGATGAATTCTGGGCTGCATATGATTTAATCGTGGATACTTACGGTATTACAACCCGTCATAATACACATCCTTACCAGACTTTTAAATTCTTACAAAAGAATCCCGGGACTATCGATCCGGATGATGTGATTTATATGCGTGCATCGGAGATGTATCTGATTGAAGCGGAAGCAAAAGCTATGCTTAACGATGTTTCTGGTGCTCAGGCTGCCCTTGATGTATTGGGTAAAGCACGTGATACTGCTTTTGATGCCACCATGTACGGATCGCAAGAAGCTTTGATGGAACAGATTAAGTTCCAACGTAAAGTTGAATTATGGGGAGAAGGATTTAGCTTCCATGATAAAATCCGTTGGAACGATGTACACGATATGTCAACTTCGGGTGCTGCAGAAGTATTGTACCAGGATGGTTTTAGCCAGGGACGCCCATCTGAAAATCCACGTTGGGTATTTAAAATACCTCAAAGAGAGATCGATGCGAATCCTTACTTATCAGAAGCTGATCAAAATAAATACTAATCAAAGTATTTAATATAAAATTGAAGGCCGCTGCATTTGTAGCGGTCTTTTTTTATAGACATTTGACGGGGTTGGAAGTTTTCAACTTCCGTTATTGCAGGACTACTCTGCTATCGCGCGATTTTACAAACCGCCATAACATTTTATATTGTTTCGATAAACCAGGCGATGTAATCGCAAGAGAGGACAGGGAAATAGAATAGAATGGAGGTGAATTAACGTGAGTTCGGGATAAGATATCGTCGCAGCTTTAGAAAATTTTTACAAAGACAAGCCAAATTTTAGAAGGACTATCGGGATAATTCAATAAAATTTGGAGCAGTATATGTTAAAATTTTCAAAGCCTTGAAAAGGAAAGTTCAAAGCACGTCATCTTTGAGCCATAAAATCCTAAAAATAACCCGTTATTCCTTCAAATTTTATAACTCAAATCTGACGCACTTATGACATTCTGTGATTGATAGCTTATCCCCCCAGCTATCGCGCGATTGCATCGCGTGATAAAATAAACTGCAATAAATTTTATATTGTTTTGATAAACCACGCGATATAATCGCGCGGGAGCGTGCGGAAGTTTTTAACTTCCGTATTACTGCGGTTACAAACCGCAGATCCCACAATCGCGCGGGAGCGCAGGGGAGCGTAGAATGGAGATAAATTAGAAAACAAGAAGAATTTTGGGAGCGAAGCAGGGCTTTCTATAATCTAACAATTGTTATTAACTCAGGAAACTTGAAGTCCCGAAAATTTTTACTCAGGAGCAGAATAAAGTATTTTATCCTTTTCTTTTAATCCTGAAAGAATTACCACTTCCTGTTCGTTTTCTGCACCGGGGACAATAGTTTGTTTTGTAATCTCTCCTCCTTTTTTTAAATATACAAAAGCTTCTCCTTCTTCTGTAAATAAGCAACTTCGCGGAATTTTAATCACATCATCCAGTTTGGTCAGAATTATTTTATTATCGGTGGTCATTGCCGGTTTAATCTCTTTTCCGTTTTGTTCCATATCTATAAGTACTTTAAATACTTTTGTATCGAAACCCGGTAATTCCTGCCCAATGTTGGCAATTTTTGATATTCGTCCGCTGTATTGGTTGTCAGGTAAAGCATCGATATAAATTTCCACGCTATCGCCAACGGCAATTTTGGTAATATGTATTTCCTGGACCCAGGTTTCGGAGACCAGTACCGTCATATCAGGCAGGGTTGCAATAGTTGGATTCCAGGGGCTAACCATATCACCAACACGTAATTTTCTTCCTCCCCAAAGTTTGGCATACATCACCATTCCTGCTTTTGGTGCAACTACACGGCAGGCTTTTATTGCCTCCTTGTACAACGAATCTCTTCTGTAATAATATTCATAACGGTCCTGTGACCTTCGGGTTCTCGATTTCAAATTCAAACGTCTTAATTCATAGTCACGTTTTTTCTTTTCCATCTGCCGGATGGTATTGTTATACTCAACCTGTTTTTTCCGTTGATAAGCCGGAGATTCATATTTGGCCTGATCCAGTTCCAGTTTTTTGTATTCCAAATCATATCCGAATTCGGCAATTTCTTCACGTAACTGGGTTAACTGAATTGCAGAATCGATTTTTGCATCGTTAAATTCTGCCCGTCGTTCTGTCAATCGCTGAGTATTACTTTGCATCTGCTCAGTAATTGTTGCTGCATCAAGTGTTGCAATCCAATCTCCTTTTTTTACTTCAGTGCCTTCTTCTACCAAATCCTTTATTTTGATTTCATATAACCTTAAATCCCGTCTTTTTAATTCATCAGGAAGAGTAATTAAAACTGCATTTTTCCCTTGTACTTCACCCTTTATATTTAAGGTGAGTTCAAACGGGCCCGACTTTACTGTGTATATTTTTTCCGAAACTATTTCTTTGCCACCAAAATAAATAATGGCAAGTAGGATTAAAATGCCAAAAAATATCCAGAGATATCTCTTTTTTATAAAAGCCATTTTTAGTATTTATTTATCAGTTTATCGAAATCTTCAGAAAGACTAATATTCTTTTCAAAATCGTAAAGTGTTAGTCTACGAATGGTAATATAATAATTCCAGAATGAACGCAGGGATCTGATATATGCCCGGCGTGCCTGCTCCCTGTCGTTACGGGCAAGATTAAGTTTTGTAACATCCACTTTGCCAATCAAAAACCTTTGCTGCGTAACATCGTACTGTAATTGAGCAATGGTATCGGCCTTTGCAGTATTAAGTACCTGGTTACCCTGTAGGTTGAATTCCATCACATTAAGAACTATATTCTGTTCAAAATCAATTTTCTCCTGATTTATACTGATTCGCTCCACTTCCCTGTTTGAACGTGCCATAGCCAGTTGTCCTTTTCTGCGGCCCCAGTCGAGTATAGGTACAGTAAGTCCGGCACGAAATTGTTGTCTGTCTGAGGGATCTTTATAAACGTTGCTGATTTGATTGGAATTCTGGTTTAATCCAAATTGAGCAAAAACGGTTCCGCTGATTCCTGTTTCGCTTTTTGCCTGATTTACCCTGCGATCCTCTTCCAAAAGTCTTTGTCTTTGATCCAGTATTTCCGGATTATTTTCCAATGCATGTGCAATTGCCTCTTCTGCAGAAATCTGAAGTTCGGATGAGTAGGATGGAACAATACATTCCACGTCGGTATCTTTTTCAAAACTAAGAAATGAATTTAGCTGTGCTTTTGCTCTTTCCAGTTCAAGTTTTGCGCGGGTAAGTGCCAGGTCTGAATTCATATACCGCAGTTCCAGGTTCAGCAACTCATCCTGTGTAACGGTACCCACCTGAAATCGCCCTTTACCAATTGTATATAAGGTATCGGCATTGGCAAGGTTGGTTTCTTCAATACCGACATCAATCTGGGCATCTACCAGATTAAAGAACAATCGATTGGCTTTCAGTGCCAGTTCTTCTTTGGTTTGAATAAATCTTTTTTTTGCTTTTTCAAATTTGAGAGGTTCGATTTTGGCTGTCCATTTTAAACGGTTGTAACCATTTATATTTTGTGAATAGCCGACACTAAATGGAACAGATGAATAGGATGAAGAACTTTCGTCGCCTAATTTTTGGGTCATGGCCAGCGATGATTGTGCATAAATCTGTCCACCGGTAAAACCAACGTTTTGATTTAAGCGAAGGCCAACGGCAGAATTGATATCCTGTCTTTCTATAAATTCATCGCGGTTTTGCTCATAGTTATATACCTTTTGCATCGATCGGTTAAAATCAACAAGGGTGGCATCCATCAGCAAACTTGGTAACCTGTCGGCTTTAAAATACCTGAATTCCCAGTAATTGGCCAGGTACATATTTTCGTTTTTAAAAGCATCGAGCGATTGTTGCGATGCAATCTGAATTACATCATCCAGAGTAAGATATAATGTTTCCTGTGCCTGTATTTGGAACAGAGAAAGCAAGGAAATTAAGGGGATTAGAATAACTCGTTTCATCTCGAAATAGTTTATGAACGTAATGAATTAACTGGATCCTGTTCAGCAGCTCTTTTGGCCGGGAGATAACCAAAAATCACTCCTACAAAAACAGAAACCCCAAATGAAATAATAATTGAAAAGGCAGATACAATGGTTTTGATATCGAAAAAGCCTGTTATAATTTTTGAAAGCACAATTCCCAGAATAATTCCGATAATTCCTCCGGAAACACTAATGATGGTTGACTCTGACAGGAACTGGACAATAATATCTTTTCGTGAAGCTCCAATGGCCTGACGTACGCCTATTTCCCTGATTCTCTCCATAACAGAAGCGAGCATAATATTCATAATGCCAATACCGCCCACCAGCAGGGAAATCCCGGCAATTACACCAAGTACAATATTAAAAATACTCTTGGTGCGTTGTTGTTGTTTTAGCAGTAACTCGGGAATGGTTACTTCAAAATCGAATAATCCATTATGTCGGCGAAGCAACATTCTGCGTATTACATCTGCTGTTGCATTTAAATCGCTGGTTTCTTCGACCTGAACAATAATTTTATCCAACTGGTTTAAATTCTCTTTATTGTTGTTATTATTTCTTGATGCCATTAAAGCCTCCACTTCATCTGTGCGCACCAACGAACGGTTTTTAAAACGCATGGTCATCGTTTTAGCCGGAATAAAGATTTTATTGTCGGTGCTGCTAATGCCCAGTTCGTCGGATGCCGATGCCGTAAAATCACGGCGCTCAACAACACCGATTACTTTTAACCAAATCTGACCACATTTAATGTTTTTACCGATGGGATCCTCGTGGTTAAAAAATACCGAATTTATATTGTCACCAATAATACAAACCGGGAAACCATTTTCCATTTGTTCCTGATTAAAAACACTTCCCTGTACCATATTAATCTTAAACAATTCGAAATAAGAATTATTAATACCTTCGAGAACTACCGGTTTGCTTTTGCCATTTAAAATGGCCGAATAGTTAAAAGTAATTACGGGACATACATTACTTACGGTTGGAAGAATTTCTTTGATAGACTCGGCATCTTGTAAGGTTAATCCTTTTGAGAATTTTTTAGTACTTATTTTTTCTTCATCCTCTGAGGAGCTTTCAGAATCCGACTCATCCACAACGTTTTCTGTGGGTGAAATGATTATATTATTAACTCCTACCATTTTTATCTGGTCAAGAATTTCCTGTTGGGCCCCGTTTCCTATGGCCAGCATACTTATAACTGCTGCAACACCAAAGATTATGCCCAGCGCTGTAAGAAGCGATTTCATTTTATTGGTGAAAATTGCCTCCAGTCCGGAGGAAATATCATGACCGTAACGTTGTAGAACTGCTTTCATAATATTTTACTTATCCAATAATAATGATTGAACTTCCTCCATCACTTTTTTTATTCTGAAGTTTGAAAGGTTTTTTCTTATCCTCTTCCAGTGCTTTTTTTGCTTCCTCCTCTTCTTTGGCTTTACGTTCTTTTATCTGTCGGTATATTTCAAGTCCTTCAATTTCGAGCTCCTCGCTATTTGCCGGTTCAGTCATTAATATATTATCGCCCTCATTTAATCCTTTGCGTACCAAAACATAGTTGTCGTTTTGGTCTCCCAAATCAACCACCTGTTTTACTACTTTACTGTTTTCTACGTATACAAATTGCATACTGTCGTTGGCAAACACTGCTTCTGAAGGGATGTATATGGTATCCTCAAATGTTGCAGTTTGTATTACATTACTTGTTGTCATTGAGGGTTTTAGGTCAGAAACATCTCCAAATACCCTTATTTTAACTTCGAAAACTTTGGCATCGCTTTTAGGCAATGGCTGACCAATATTGGCCACGGTTACTACTTCGCCTTCCAGTGTTTTATCGGGAATTGCATCGATTCCAAGCATTACCTTTTGCCCCTTTTTAACTTTTGAAATATCAATTTCGTTTACGTAAGTAATAGAAAGCATTGAAGTTAAATCGGGTAAAGTAGCAATTGTTGGCATGTAGGTGCTAACACTCGACCCAACAGTAATTTTTTCTCTCGTGCGATCTCTTCCGTAAATAACCATTCCGGCTTTTGGAGCTTTAATGATAAGTGAATTATAAACATCTTTGAGTTTTCTTACGCGGTCCTGTCTTTGTCGGAGTTCTATTTTATTACGTTCAACTTTTGAAATTGCCTGCCGTTCTTTAAGTTCATACCCTTTTTTCTCCTGTTCAAGTTTACGGATAGCTTTGTCCAAATCCATCTCAGCTTTTCGGATAATTGCGGGAGATTCATATTTAGATTCTTCCAGAATAATTTGCATTTCCTCAACATTTTCTCTCGCATTAATTATCTGGTCGCGATAATTACTGAGGTTTAGGTTGGAATCCATTTTTGCATCTTCAAAACTATTGAGCGCCTGTTCCAGCTCTTCTTCCGCATTATTCAGGTTCTCTTCAACTGCCTTTTGATCGAGCGTTGCAACACAATCGCCCGAATCTACCACCGTTCCTTCTTCAATGAGATCGGTAATTTTTATTTCATAAATCCTGACATCACGGTCGCGGAGATTGCCTGGAACAGTAATGTTTTCTGAATTTTGAGCTTCGAGCTGACCACTCGCAAAAACTAATATTTCAAACGGGCCACGCACTACTGTAGTCGATATCTTTGAAGATTCATCAGTGGCAGGCCTAAATACAAGAAAAGCCAATATAAATAAAATGATTACAGTTGCTAATGCAAGCCAATATTTCTTATTCATGGTTTATTATTTGGTTGAAAAGGACAGACATCTGTTTAACAAAAACTATGCCTTGAATTTAACAACGTTAAGTTCTGAAAAATATTCCTGAACTTTTGTTAATTAATCTTTTTTGATGTTAAGCCTTACTTTTTATTAATATGAACTCAGGAATATTATTGGAGATTAAAAAATCGTAATGTCAATGCAAAACAATTTAACGGTCTTTATTTTTTGAAAACGATTTTTTTATAAATCCGGCCTGTGCCAGAGTCATTATTAAAATACCAATTACAGTAATCATGCCCCCAACAAGTTGATGCACTAAGGGTAATTTGCCAAAAACCAGGAAGGATGCGATAAGCACAAAAATACCCTTTAAACTTTGTACAATGGAAGAACGGGATACTTCAATATATTTGAAAGAGTAATAAATGGTCAAAATCGCCAGGAATTCAAGCAAGGCACCTGCAATAGTGTTTTTTGTTGCATGCATTGAAAACACCCACTGTTCTTTCATTACATAAAACATAATTCCTGAAAATATTAGTAACCAGAAAGCGCGGTTTAAATTTAGCAATTCAGGACTCAGTTTTTTGATTTGAGTTTTGACAACCAATGTTGCCGTGGTGGCAAAAATCGAATTAAAAAATACAATACCTGTACCTTTAATAAAAAAGGTTGAAATAGATTTTCCTCCGCTGTAGCTAATTAAAAAGGCCCCGGAAAGTGCTAAAAATCCTCCAAAAATTTCAATAGGTCCAAAACGTTCATGGAGTATAAAAATTCCTCCAAGCATAACCATCACCGGGAACATATTTCCTAAAAATGATGTTACTGCCGGATCCGGAATTACATGAATGGAAAGAAAAAACAACGTGGTTGTAGCAATTTCCAAACCCCCCAGGATCAAAAGGATATTTACCTGTCTTTTTGTTAAACTCAAAATTTGACCAAGTTTGTTATTGAATTGGGCGATTAACAGACACGAAACAGCAACAACGGCATACCATAAAGTTCCGAATTGCGCCAAAGGAATTTCATTTAAGGCAGCTTTGCTGAAAATGTAAACATTCGAAAACGCGAGTGTGGCAACCAGCGCAAAAATGTAACCTTTAATTGTATCCGATTTCATGCATTAAATTTGAGTCTGCAAAAGTAAGAAAAAAGGGTTTTGTTTTTTAATTGTAAATTAACCTTTAATGAAACTTTGGTCTCTAATTTTATATTCCATTATCTTTGTAAAGTTTGTTCAGTTGTGGTACCCTTGTATATAGTACTACAACCCAAAAATTAATTTCAAAACTACCTGGCAGAGGCGATTGGAAGAGGAAATTTACCCAAGAAACCGGTCAGCCGCTTTCCAGCTTTAAGAAAAAAATTATGTTGCCGAAAATTAATCCTATGAATACAAAAGCCTGGAACAGGCTGGAAGAATATCATTTTGAGTTTGAAGGAATTCAAATCAAAGAACTTTTTGAAAAAAATGCCAAACGCTTTGAAGAGTATTCCTTAAAGTTTGAAGACATACTGGTTGATTATTCAAAAAACATTGTCGACGAAGAAGTACGCGATGCGTTGTTGGATTTGGCCGAAGAATGTGGATTGTCTGAAGCTATAGAAAGTATGTTTACCGGACAGAAAATAAATGTTACGGAAAACAGGGCAGTCTTGCATGTTGCACTTCGTAATCGCAGTAACAATCCTATTTTGGTTGATGGCTTAGATGTGATGCCTGAAGTTAATGCCGTTTTGGACCAAATGAAAGGATTTTCTGAAAAAGTGATTTCCGGAGAATGGAAAGGTTATACGGGTAAATCAATTACCGACATTGTTAATATTGGTATTGGCGGTTCCGATCTTGGGCCGCTGATGGTAACCGAAGCACTCAAACCATATAAAAATCATTTGAACCTGCATTTTGTTTCCAATGTTGATGGTACTCATATTGCAGAAACTTTAAAGTTGGTAGATCCTGAATCTACTTTGTTTATTGTGGCTTCAAAAACTTTTACTACCCAGGAAACCATGACCAATGCCAATAGTGCAAAAGATTGGTTTTTAGCAACAGCAAAAGAAATTGCTTTTGTAGCAAAACATTTTGTTGCAGTTTCTACAAATGCTGAGGAGGTATCAAAATTTGGTATCGACACCAATAATATGTTCCGTTTCTGGAACTGGGTTGGAGGACGTTACTCTCTGTGGTCAGCTATTGGTCTTTCCATTGCCTGTGGAATTGGTTTCGACAATTACATCGAATTACTTGAAGGAGCTCATGCCATGGATAATCACTTCAGAACAACAGATTTTGATAAAAATATTCCTGTTATTTTAGCATTGATTGGTATTTGGTACAATGATTTTTATGGAGCCGAAACTGAAGCAATTCTTCCTTATGATCAGTACATGCATCGATTTGCAGCTTACTTTCAACAAGGAAATATGGAAAGTAACGGTAAATATGTAGATCGAAATGGTGAGCAAATCGACTATCAAACCGGTCCCGTGATTTGGGGAGAACCCGGAACAAATGGTCAACATGCCTTTTACCAGTTAATTCATCAGGGAACAAAACTGATACCTTGCGATTTTATCGCTTCTGCAATTAATCATAATCAATTGGGAGATCACCATGAAAAACTACTTGCTAACTTTTTTGCACAAACAGAAGCAATGATGGTTGGAAAATCTGAAAAACAGGTTCGGGCTGAATTGGAAACTGCAGGAAAAACAGAAGACGAAATCCGGGAATTGCTGCCATTCAAAGTATTTCTGGGTAATATTCCTACCAACTCTATTTTGGTGAAAAAGCTTACCCCAAGAACCTTAGGTTCGTTAATAGCCATGTACGAACACAAAATATTTGTGCAGGGTGTAATCTGGAATATTTACAGTTTCGACCAGTGGGGAGTTGAACTGGGAAAACAACTGGCAAATGCTATTTTACCTGAGCTGGTAAACGACAAACCTGTAACTTCGCATGATGGTTCAACAAACGGTTTAATAAATGCTTATAAAGCAATGAGATAAACTTGTAACGGACTCAAAAAAAAGGATTCTGACTTTGATTTGTCAGAATCCTTTTTTTTTATTCAGCGGGATTAATTGAGTTTTTCTGTTAAGAGAGCAATTTCTCTTTTTGGCGATGCTTTTTGATAAAGAATGTTGTACACAGCTTCTGAGATGGGCATATCAACATTGTACTTTTTATTGATTTCGTTGATACTCTTTGTAGCATAAAAACCTTCGGCAATCATATTTAATTCAAGCAAGGCAACTCTAACCGGGTACCCTTTCCCAACCATGGTTCCAAAAGTCCGGTTACGACTGAACTGTGAATATCCTGTTACCAAAAGATCACCGAGATAAGCCGAACTTTTTATATCGCGGGTAATCGGGTGAACGGTATCAACAAAACGTTTAATTTCCTGAATAGCATTTGATATCAGAACTGCATGGAAATTATCTCCATAACGTAATCCATGACAAATACCGGATGCAATTGCAATGATATTTTTTAAAACCGAAGCATATTCTGTTCCCCATATATCGTCAGAAACACTGGCTTTGATATAATCGCATTGAATTAATCCTGCAAAACTTTCAGCTTTGTCCTCGTTTAAACTTGCAACTGTTAGATATGATAATCTTTCCAGAGCAACTTCTTCAGCGTGACATGGTCCAGCTATTACGCCCATGTTTTCAAAAGGAACATTAAAATGTTTGTTGAGATATTCCACAACCAACAGATTTTCTTCGGTTATCATTCCTTTAATTCCTGAAAGAATATATTTTTTACTGATATCGATATTCAATTTTTTTAAAATCAAGGGGAGATATGCTGAAGGAATAGCAAAAACAATAATTTCAGAATTATCTATTATCTCATCGATATCGGTAAAAAAATTAATTCTGCCTGTATCAAATTCAACATTTTGAAGATAACGTGGATTATGGTGTACCTGTTTAAATTGTTTAATGGTATCTGGTTTTCTCAGGTACCAGTTGATTTCATTTACATTTTCCAGCAATATTTTGGCCAGTGCAGTGGCCCAGCTTCCACTGCCAATAACTGCAACTCTGTTCGTTTTTATGTTCATGTCTGTTGTTTCGGTTTATAAATTTAACAGAATTTGTATTATCGACGGTCAATCAAAACCTTAAAATCTGTTAATACTTAAAAACCGGTTTTCTGAAAATAAAAAGTCCGGTCTTTTAAAAAACCGGACTTTTACATAATGGTTGGTTCTATTAATAGAATTTTGATCTGTTGTCAACAATTTCCGCTTTCTCACGAATTGCATTATAAGCTTGTGACCCAGCACGGAAATTCATACTTTGAGCAAGGCGTGATTTTTCAGAATCTACATTTAATGCCTGATTTTCGTTAACAGAAGTAACTTTTACAATGTATACTCCGTTATTGCCTGCAATTGGTTGCGAGATATTATCTACATCAAGTGACGTAACTGCTCCGACTACGGCAGGTTCAACACCCAGGCCTGGTATAGAGTATGAATTAAAATTGATATTGGCAGCATTATTTACCTGAGCGTTGAGTTCGCTGGCAACTGCCTGTAAATCTGATTTTCCTTCAAGTGCTTTACTTGCTTTATCTTTCAAATATTCAGTTTTTTTCTCTTTGGTAACTGCGAGTTCTACCCTTGTTTTTGCATCTTCATAAGAAGCAGTTCCTTCTTCGGTCGCTTTGGTTAAAATGGCAATTACAAAGTTTTTCTCCAACTCAAAAATTGGTGAGCCCTGAGTTGTTGTTAAAATGTCCCCAACTTTTGCTTCGTAAGCTGCGCGAACCAAAACACGTGCACTTTCCAATCCAACAATCTGACGATCGTTTTCCCGCACTGTCGCAGCATTTTTACTAATATTCTCTTCAGCTACTGCAGCATTAAAACTTTCAGAATCTGTATTGTTACTGGCAAATTTACTTGCCTTGGCATATGCTTCCTGATAAGTACGGGTACTTGGTTCAACAATACGTACAAGCGTTGCTACACGCACTTGTTTTGAAAGTTTACTACGATCTGTGGTTTGAACAATATGAATTCCAAATTGACTGGGTACAACAGTTACTTCGTTTTTCTCATTGCCAAAAGCAGCCTCTTCAAAAGGTTTTACCATTTGTCCTCTGCCAAACCATCCTAAATCGCCTCCATTATTTGCCGAACCCTGATCTCCCGAGTATTGTGTCGCTAACGCCGCAAAATTACTTCCATTTTCTATGGCAGTTTTTAAACTGTCGGCCAAAAGTTGCATTGCAACCAATTCTTCCTGTGTATTTGGCTGTAATAATATATGCCTTGCTTCAACTGAATCAGGCAACATTGCGATAGAGTCAACTTTTGCCAAAGAGTAAGAATCGTTTTCAAAGTAAGGACCAAATACATCACCTTGTTCAGCATCTTCATCAAAAATCCATGTACCAATGTTTTCCGGTAAAGAAGCTTTTTTATACCAGGTATCATCAAAACTTACATCTGAATTTGAGTTTACAAACTGCGCACTGTTTGTTGTATTTGTAAAGTCTTCCTTTATCTCATTAATCCATTCCTGTGCATCATTATAATCTGCTGCAGAAGGATTAACAGGGAAAGTGATATATTCCAGTTCACGAATTTTTTCCTGTTCGAACTCATCTTTATGGGCATTGTAGTAGGATTTTAAATCACTTTCCGAAATATTCAGTGTGCTGTCGGCAACTGTGCTGTGATTCAATGCGATATAGTCAAAATTAACCTGCTTGCTTCCTGCAGTAACACTTTCTTCAGCTTCAGCAGTGGTAACAAATAAACCTTTACCCACCATATTGTTGTATTTGGCTTGTGCACGCTCAGTTACTATTTGGTTTTCTATGTACAGCCAGTATGCTTTTTGCTCAGGTGCAACACCTGAATCCATTTGTTTAAGGAAATTTATAACAGCACCACGGTCTACCTGACCTGTATTTGGATTACGGAAAATTTGCTGGATGATTGGATGTAGGTTTGAACCCTGGATCATATCATAAAGTTCATCAGAGCTTACTTCTATGCCAAGATCTTCGTACACCTCGTTCATTACAATTTCCTGCACTGTACTTTGCCAGGTTTGTTCGCGTACCTGAACCCAACCATTTTCGTCTAACTGGGTTTGTTGGGTATTTTGTTTGTAAATTTCACCAAGTTCTTCAACTTTTCGTTGAAAATCGGGATATTGAACAGATTCTCCATTAACTTCACCTATTTCAAGTTGGTTTCTGTTTAAAAAAGATGTACCACTTTGAAATAAATCTCCAAGGATAAATGCGGCCAATGATAAACCGATTATAATTGCAATTAATAATCCCGCTTTCGTTCTAATCGTTTGTAACGTTGCCATTGATTAACAGTTATTTTTTATCTAATTCTACTTAAATTTTTCGAGCTACGAAGATAACAATTTTAAACATTCTACCTTGAAATTAGATTTTTTTTTAACAGTAGTTTGTTTGTAGATATAAGTATCAATAGATGAGACTGTTGTAAGGATAGTTTTTGGCTTGATTATTCTTCGATAATTGTAAGTTTCACCAATTCTATTCTTGTATTGCTTGCTTTAAGTATTTTGAAGCGAAAACTTCCTATTATTATCAGCGAATTAATGGTTGGAATACTTTCGTGATGAAAGAGAATAAATCCGGCTAAAGTTTCAAAATCTTCTGTTTCGGGAAGGTTGATATTGTATTTTTCGTTTATCAGGTCAATTTCTGATCTTCCGGAAAAAATGAATTCATTTTCTGCCAGTTTTTTATCAATTATATCTGAGGTGTCATGCTCATCTTCTATCTCCCCAAAAATTTCTTCTAAAATATCTTCGCTGGTAACCATTCCCGATGTGCCTCCGAACTCATCGACCACAATTGCAATACTTCTGTGTTCCTGTATAAAGGTCTTGAGCAGTTTGTTCGCAGGCATGGTTTCAGGAACAATTAGTACATTATTGATATGTGGTTTTAAAGACTGAGGGTTTTTAAATATTACCGATGAGTGAACGTATCCAATGATATTATCAATATTATTTTCGTAAAAAATAATCCTTGAATATCCGGTTTCCACAAATTTCTGACGAAGTTCGTCGACCGAAGAATTTACATCCAGCATCTCTATTTCTGTTCTTGGAACCATTATTTCTCTGAGTTTTACTTTAGAAAAATCGAGTGCATTTTTAAACAGTTTTACCTCAGTTTCAACACGTTCCTCATTTTCGGGTTCTAATTCCGTTGGTTGGTTATAAATCCAGTTTAAACCAATGCGGTTAAAAAGTAATCCAGGAATTTCATCTTTACTGTTTGTTTCTGTGGTTTTGAAACCCAAATTCTCCAGGGACATTAGTATCTGAATCAGGGGGTAAAACAATATTTGAAAAGCCAGTAAGGAAACTGGCAGTACATGCAAAAATTTAAACGGAATCAGCGGGAATATTGATTTAGGAATTAATTTGCCGATAAATAAAAACAGCAGGGAGGATGCTAATATGGTTATTGCAATTATCAATAACTCAGAATGTATAAACTTTTTATAAAAGGGAAAAAGCAGCCCGGCAAAAGCATAAATGAAAAGTATAAATGTAATCCAGTTACCTACTACCAAAGTTGCTATGTAACGGCCAGGATTGGTTTTAAGGTTTTTTTTGAATCTGGAAACCAGTGAATCGGGATTTAGGTCAATATCAATTTGAATTTTTAAAATTGAAATCAATGCGATTTCGTTAGCAGTAAAAAATGCTGAAAACAGAATTGCGACAGTAATGATGATGTAAAAGTAAAACGACTCCATTTAATTTATTGCTCATTAAACTGCAAAGTACCATTTGGCGGATTTTGAACCGGTTTTATGGCTGGTGCTTGTGGTTCGTTTAAAACAGGTTGTTTTTCCTGTTTTTTTACGCTTACAAAGATGGTTCCTTTTGGATTTTTTATTCTCCAGTTTTGCATGTTTTGGTCAGAAGTAAATCCTATGCCGGTTATTATCTGGTCGGCACGAATAATCCTCACAAACTCTTCTGTATAAATGATTTCTTTTTTCTCTTCCCAGATTAGGTGCTCAGTTTTTAGTGAGTCCCCTTTTTCGTTGGTTGCCACTACATTATTTTTGGCTTCCCATTTTTCATCTGCCACAAATTGTTTGGCATAATCGGCAGTAATACTTGAGATGATCCGTTTGTTTTCATCGTATTTTATCAACTCCATTCCTTCGGGGAACTCAACATAATTTTCTCCCTCACCTTCGTACTGAAGTAACTTTGGGGCTTTCAAAGAATATATAACTTCCCCGGAATCCGTAACAAGGGTTTCAAAATTTGTTGCTTCCAATATTGGAAGATCTTCCAAAGAATAGAATGCTTTTATTTGTTCGATATCGTTTTCACATCCATAAAAAAGCATTGCAGCCCCTGTAACAAGGACTGCAACACAATATTTTTTAATATTATTAAAGATTCTAGAACCTGATTTTTGTTGTTTCATTTATCCAACCTCCAACAGTATAACTTTGTCCTTCCTGCAATCCTTCCATAAATGCATCCTCTTTGTTAGGGAAGTATTTCCTGTAATCAGATGCTTTTTTACCGGCGTCAATTGAACAATCATCTCCTCTTCTTGCTTTGTTGTAATAATCAACGGCCACCCAGAATACAGCGGCCTTTTCAAGATTTGAACCTTCGAAACTACGGCTTGCTGCTGAATAAATATCACCAATCAACATGTATGCATCACACAAATCAGGATCGACAGAAAGTGCCTTTTTAGCAACATCTCTAGCTTCCCTGTAATTACTTTCTTTAATGTAAAGTAATAATGCTTTTTCGTAATGATATGTTGCCAGTAATTTTGGGTCGGTTTCTTGTTCTATTGCCTGCTGGTAATATTTTTTTGTCATTTCAAGATTGTCCTTTTTCAGGTAATCGCGCGCCATATTAAATGCGGCTTCTGCCGATGGTTCGAGTTCGTATAAACGTACGGTGGCTTTCTCAACCAAAGGATTGTTATCACATTTTGCACGACGTAAACGACGAAGCATAGACTTGATAAATTCAATGTCGTCATTTCTTTCCTCAAATTGTGGCGTAAAAACTCTGTAAAGTGTTTCGCAATCGGCAGCTCCTGATGTACTGAAAAGATTCTCAATGTATTCTTTAACAGTAACAACATCGTCTTTTACCTGCTGTTCTTCAGTATTCTCCGCAATCTGATCCAGATACATATTACTCTTGTCGTAATTGCTTACTACTTTTTCTTTCTCCATAGCCTGCAATTTAAACAAGGATCTAGAGGTCTGCATTAAAAGAAGGAATACGGGAAGTTCAGTTTCTTCTTTTTGCAATTCTACAGAAGTACTTAACCAGTCATAGCCTGTAGTTAATGCTGAAATCAGGGCATCTCCTTCAAGCGGTGCTTCTCTGTCCTCGTGCAGTTTGTATTTTAACCAGATGGTTCCTTTTCTACCCAACACATATCCTCTGCCACCAAAGTATTTAATTCGTTGATCGGCTAAAGCCATATATTTATCCAGCCATTCATCTCTTTCAGTATCTGTCTTTGCATTATCCAAAAAGGATTCATACATTTTTGCACCATGGATATAAATATTTGATGTGGATTGTGGGTATTTATTGTAAAGTTTCTGCCAGTGTGGCATTGCTGATTTGTAATCACCTTGTTTATAAAATTCAGAGTAAAGCGATAACTCATTCATAAAATCTTTATCCTGCTCATTTAACAATTCTTCCGCGGTTTTCAAAATTACATCACCTGCCACAGCATCCATCAAAGAACCTTCGGCACCGGGGATTGCACCTGTAAAAGCAAAATCGATTTCGTCTACTCCTGCTTCATTGAGGTCGAATTTTTTTGATTCTCCGGTAGCCATGAGAGTAAATCTTAAATATTTTGATTTTGCATCAGCCTGTACTTCATATTTGCCATCGAAGCTCGTCATCATCGAACTACCTTTGTGTGCTTCTACAGTAACTCCTGCAGCGGGTTCGCCATCCATGTAAACGATACCTTTAATTGTTCTTTGGGCCATTACACTGCTAACAGCCGCAAAAACAATCATGACAAATAAAATTCCTATACGTGAAAAAGTTTTCATAATTGAATATTTTTTGTTTTTTATTTTAATCGAATCTTCTCTTTATAAACCACAAGTCATATAAATTAACCATCAAGTTGAATCTCACATAATTTTCAAGAACAAGATTTTCTTTTGTGGTACCTTTTCTTCCAATTTCCGCTGCAAGATTTATTGTTGTTTTTGAGCGGTACACCGGCAATCCAACTCCAAATGTTATGCCAAAATCATTTATCTGGCGGTTGTTAAAAATCAAATAGGTTTGTTCGTATTTGAATCCTGCCCGGTAAGCGATTTTTTTTGTGTAACTGTTTATGGAGAATTTATCCGGTATCCATTCAGCACCAAGCGCAAATTTACTTAAATCTGTTAAATACTTACTTTTTGTGCCAAGAAATTTAGCATCACTCCAATTTTGATAATAATAATCTGCATTTATTTCCAGTTTGTCTTCCTTGACATAAGAAAGCCCTACACCAAATGTAAAAGGGAACTCAATTACACTTTTGCTTTCACTGGCATAATAGAGCGTATCCTGGTCAATCGCTGATCCTGCCTGAAGATTCTTTTGAGTAATATCAGAATAAAAGGAATTATACGTGGGGTTGTTTTCGTAAACCAATCCCAATATAAAACGGTTTTTATTATTAAAACGGAAGGTCTTCTGCAAACCAAAGTCAAAACTAAAATCGCTTATTCGAAGGGTTTTATATTGCTGAAGACCATAAAAATCAGATGCTCCAAAAAACTCAACCTCGGCATTGCGGTTTAACATTCCGAAATAGTAATTCAGGTTGGCACCTATCGAAAGGTTTTTAATTGGTTCTATTGCAAAACCTACAAACGCATTGGAAATTGTCCCTGCTCCATAATAAGTTGTTCTTACCGGTCCTGTATTTTCAATATCCTGGTCAACAACAACATTGTAGCCAACATCGGTAAATGGTACCAGTCCGATACTTGTTCCCATTCTGTTGTTGATTTGGAAATTCATTGCGAAATACTGGAAGTTAATATTTGAAGATGTGTTTGCTCCAATATCGTTTTTAAATTCAGAATATTTTGCATTGATGGCAAATTCGAACATAAAACCCAGTGAATCAACAGCATCAAACGATGCCGGATTTCCTATATTAATTTGCTGACCATTTCGACTGGCAATAGATGCGCCTCCCATAGCAGTTGAACGTCCAAAACTGTAGTGGTGCAATTCTCCTAATCCATATCTTGAGTATGGCGATGAAGTATTGTTATTAAATTGAGCGAATATTAATGTCGGAAACATTACCAACACAACCAAAACACCAACTTTATTGTATCTCCCCATTATATTCTAATATGCGGTTTAAACCTAAGGCTGTTAAATTAAAATTCACAAAGAAAGAGTTTTTTAATTTTTTATCAAAAAATTCAGCGTCCCCACCGGTAATAATAACTTTTAAATTATTATAAAATTCCTTAAATGTGTCTATCGCTTTATCCACCTCAAAAACAACACCATTCTGTACGCCGGCCCTAATGGCTTCTTCCGTTGTTTCACCAAACAGTTTGTTAAAATCTTCCTGTTTAACATGAGGTAGTTTGCCTGTAAAACGATTTAATGCTTTAAATCTCATTTCAATTCCCGGCGAAATATTTCCACCAAGGAACTGTTTTTTGTCGTTTACCAAATCATAGGTAATTGCAGTTCCTGCATCTATTATCAGAAGGTTATTGTTTGGGTACAAATCAAATCCTCCAACCGCTGCTGCAATCCTGTCTTTTCCAAGTGTTTCCGGGGTTTTGTAGCAATTTTCAATCGGAAGTGGAGTATTTTCATCCAACTCAATAAAATAATCAAACTTTTTAAGTAAGTTGTTTTTAAGTTCAGATGAATAATCTTTTACAGATGAAAGAATTACTTTTTTTAATCCCGGATGTTCGTTCTGGAGCACATCAATATGTGAAGGTAAAAATTCATTTACCGGAACAGTAATCAAAACCTCACCTTTGTTAAAGACTGAAAATTTTGTTCTTGTATTTCCAATATCAATTACAAGGTTCATTAATTAGTCGATAATTCTTTGGCTTATATCCAGCGCTTTAACAGAATGGGTTAAAGCGCCGATTGAGATATAATCAACACCTGTTTTGGCAACTTTCCTTATTCTTTTTTGTGTCATATTTCCAGAAGCTTCAATTTTAGCACGTCTGTCGATAAGTTTAACAGCTTCAACCATCATTTTGGAACTCATATTATCAAGCATAATAATATCGACTCCCGAATCCAGTGCTTCCTGAACTTGCCCGAGGTTTGTAGTTTCAACTTCAATTTTAATACTTTTTGGAATTTTTTTATGAATGGCATCAACGGCTTGTTTTATTCCACCTGCCACCTGAATATGGTTGTCTTTTATCATCACCATATCATATAAACCAAAACGATGATTAGAGGCACCTCCCATACGAACCGCATATTTATCGAGATGACGGTAACCGGGAAGTGTTTTTCTTGTATCAAGAATTTCAACTTTAGTACCTTCAACTTCCTTCATGCATCGATTGGCATATGATGCGATGCCGGATAATCGCTGCAGAAAATTTAATGCTTTTCTTTCTCCTGATAACAAAGCCCTGAAATCTGCACTAAATTCAGCAATGATGTCACCGGGTACAACTTTGCTTCCGTCAGGTTTAATTTCTTTCCATTTTAAGTTTTCATCGAATTTTCTGAAGACCATTTCGGCAACAGGTAAACCAGCAATTACACCTTCTTCTTTGGCGACAAGTATTGCAGTTTTATTTTCACCGGGAGGTATAAGATTGTTTGTGGTAATGTCACCATCCCCAATATCTTCTGCATAAGCCAGATCAAATAAAACTTCGGCCGATTTTAAAATTTTACTTTCCATTGTATCTTATTTTCTAACTGGTTCGAATTCTATATTTTTATTCTTTTGCTGAATGGAGTGAACCTCAAATTTTTGTCTTTCGTTTTCAAAATCTACTCTTATGTGTCCACCCCGACTTTCTTCTCTCTCCAATGCCGCCTGTGCAATAAGTTTACAAACTACAGCAGTATTTTTTATTTTGAAAAGATTGTATTCGTTTTTAAAATCTGAGAACTGTTTCTCAATTTTGGTTAATCTTTTAATTGCTTTCTTTATTCCTGTTGCATCACGCACTATTCCCATTGAATCCGACATTAGAGAGGCAATTTTATTTTGCATTTCAAGGTATTGAGGTTCGTTTGAGCTATCAATATGTATTGGCGCAACCTGAGGTAAATTACATTTTCGGACTTTTAGTTTTGCTGCTTTTTCACTGGCTCGTTTTCCAAAGACCAAACATTCGAGAAGTGAATTACTGGCCAAACGATTGGCTCCCATAACTCCGGTAGAAGCAGCTTCGCCACAAACAAAAAGGCCTGAAATGTTGGTTTCAGCATCTAAGTTGGTTCTGATGCCACCCACCATGTAATGGGCAGCAGGTGCAATCGGAAGCAGATCCTCTGTCAAATCAAATCCATAAATTTTCAACTGGTTGTAAATATTTTTAAATCTGTTTTTTATTTTTTCTTTATCAAGATGTTTTAACGATAAGAATATACGATCTGATTTTGATTTTTTTAATTGTTTAAAAATATTGTAAGCTACAACATCACGAGGAGCCAGTTCGGCACGGGGGTGAACATCTTTCATAAATCTTTCACCATTTTCATTAAGCAACCAGGCACCTTCTCCCCGCACGGCTTCACTTATTAAATATGCATCTTTCCCGGGAATAAAAAGTGCAGTCGGATGAAATTGTATAAATTCGAAATCAGCAATTTTTGCACCTGCTTCATACGCCATAGCAATTCCATCTCCTGTTGCAGTATACGGATTGGTGGAACGAAGAAACACACGGGACAAACCACCGGTGGCAATAATCACGGCTTTTGTTTTAAATATGATATTTTTACCTGTGACAAAATTATAAGCGTGTAATCCAATGATACAATTTTCATTTTTTATTAGTTCGAGGGCGGTAACATTTTCAAATGATTTTACCGAAGGTTGTTGAATTACTTTTTGCAGCAAGAAGCTTGTTAGTAACTTTCCTGTTTCATCTCCTCCGGCATGTAAAATTCTACGCTGGCTATGTCCTCCTTCAAGTCCAAGTACAAAATCGCCATCCTTCTTGTCGAATTCCATACCCATTTCAATTAACTCCAGAACTCTGTCGCGTCCTTCTTTTACAAGCACTTCAACAGCATCCGTATCACAAAGTCCACGTCCGGCCTCAACAGTATCAAGAATGTGGGATTCAAATGAATCTTTTTTATCGACAACCGCAGCAATTCCACCCTGGGCATAGTATGAGTTACTTATATCCAACTTCGATTTGGTCACAACGGCAACACTTCCATACTTCGATGAATGATATGCTGCAGAAAGTCCTGCGAGTCCGCTGCCTATGACAACCGTTTCAAATTCAAATACTTGCATTAAATATTGCCTTTCAGAATCGACCGGCAAAGGTAATATTTCTTTTATGCAAAAATGATGTGTTTTATTTGTTTTTTTTTGAATGTTCCAATTTTTAGATAAAAGGCTGGATTATCAGGGTAATTTCAACGCCCTGATTAAAGCATTTCTTATGGAAGAAACAATATATAGCTAAGGATTTATTCTGAACAGGTTAATTTTTCCGATTTCAACCCATTTCAATTTATTCAAAACAGTTTCTTACTTTAATGAAACGCCAAAACTGATATTATTTGACTAAAATCATTTAAACCTTTTGTTTTATTGATTGTCTAATTTCATTTTGACGTGATAAAATAATATTTTTGCGCCCTGAATTTCCGGCAACTAATTTTTTTCAGGATTGTTAAATTAGGTGAGGGAATTGATTTTGAAAAAGTTACATGAAAAAAACATTAGATTAAACAATATATCATGAGTTGGAGAAAAATTACCTTTATTGTTGTGGCACTAATAATTCTATTAGGCGGTTCAGCAGCACTTTCAATGCTATTTGTTTCAATGAAACCCGAACCTCCTCGTCGTCCTGACGTAGAGTCGGTTAGATTTGTTAAAGCTGATACAGTAAAATATCATGAGGTTATATCCTCGGTATCACGCGACGGAAGAGTGGTTTCTGGAAGCGAAGTGATGTTGGTTTCCGAAGCCTCGGGAAAAATCGAAAAAGGTTCTGTTGAATTAAGGAAAGGTGCTTCGTTTAAAAAAGGGCAGTTGATTGCACAGATTTACAAAGACGAAATAGAATTGGCATTGAAAGCAAGAAAGAGTAAGTTTTTAACTCAAATTACCACCTTACTTCCTGATGTAAAAGTTGATTATCCTGAAAGTCTGGAAGAATTTGAAAAATTCTTCTTTTCAATAAAATTGGATGAGTCACTTCCTGAACTTCCTGAATTAGAGAATAATCAATTAAGAATATTTTTGGCAAGCCGGGATATTTTAAGTGAGTATTTTGGTATACAGCAAGACGAACTCAAGTTAAGTCGCCATTCTTTATACGCACCTTTTAACGGGGCTTTTACAATGGTAAATTACGAGGTTGGAAGTTATGTAAATACAGGTGGACAAATCGCCCGAATGATTCATACCGATCAGCTTGAAATTGAAGTTCCGGTTCCGAATTTGCAAAGTCGCTGGATAAAAATAGGAGATAAAGTAAAGGTATATTCTCAAAACCGTAATATTGTTCGGGATGGAGTGGTGATTAGAAAAGCAGATTTTATAGATCAGAATACCCAAAGCCGGAGCATTTTCGTAC
>ENA-ORCQ01000206-ORCQ01000206.1-marine-metagenome-genome-assembly--contig:-NODE-206-length-27807-cov-4.122972_pt1 | contig 27807 bp, 26 predicted proteins | sample MGYA00237780_ERZ508510 | MGnify/ENA primary metagenome ERZ508510 (study PRJEB26181, sample SAMN06268981) | marine metagenome | isolation source: Tt an E2 anaerobic enrichment on eucalyptus from sediment...
TACTTCTCGATTTTATTGCATTAACCGGCGCTGTTATTGTACTGGGTTTGTTACTGTATTTCCTAAGGAGAAAAGAACTTTCACTTGAAACAGGAGATGCATGGAGCAGTTTCTATACCAACCTGGCAAAACGTTCATTGTTAAAATTAAATACCGATAAAACAGAAACCCGAAACTGGAGGCCCAATATTATACTTTTCAGGGGAAAACAGCAGGAACGGCCGCATTTGGTTGAACTTGGTCTGGCCATGAGTGGAAAACTTGGTGCTCTTACTGATTTTGAGTTAATTATTGATGATAAACCTGAAAAGACCAACATTAAAAACGGGGAGAAAAAAGACCTGCAATATTTCCGCCGCCAGCATGTTTGTAATTCTATCGAAGATGGAATAAAATCCGTAACAAGTATTTATGGTTTTAGCGGATTCGAACCAAATACTGTACTGATGGGTTGGAGCCACGATACAAAAAATGTTAGCCTTTTGGCTTCGATTTTTACCGATTTAAAAAAGAAAAACCTGAATGCTGCTTTTTTAGATTTCGATAAAGAAAATGGTTTTGGGAAAAAAGAGAACATTGATATTTGGTGGAATGGGAAAGGTCGACTTTTAAGTTTTGCCCTTGGAGTTATGAAATTTATTTTATCGGACCCCGACTGGCGCGATGCCAATATAAGAATTCTAATAATTAACAGCGACAACCAAATTACCGATAAACTCTATCGAAATACAAATGCTCTGCTGAATGAAAAACGAATTTATGCCGATGTAAAAATAATTCATGATGATTTTGGCACAAGGAACAAGGAAATTATTATCAAAAACGAATCGGCTGATGCAGACCTGGTTGTGATGGGAATCTCACCAAATCCTGATTATTATAACGAAAAATACATCGAAGAATTTAACAGGATTTCTGAGCTTACTTCAAGTTTATTAATTTTAAATCCTTCCAATGAATTCGAAGAAATAAACCTTATCACACTTCCGCAAAAAACCGTTCTGGAATTACCCAAAACAAAATTGCATGCACTTCCGGCATTACCGGAAATAGAAAATAAACTGCTTCAAAACAGAATAACAAAACTGGATGAAGAATTAAATGAGATTACCGGCAAATTTGTAGAGCAAGGAATTAGCAGAGCGGTGAACAGGCAATCCGGACTAATAAAAACACTGCAAGACCAAATAGATTACAATATAAAAAACGCTCAGAAATATTTGGAAAACCAAAAGGGTGTGCAGTTAAACAAATCATTTACTAAAAACCATCAGTCATTTTTAGAATTTGCACGAGACTTTTTTCAGGAACAATGCAAACTTGTGATTACTGATATTAAAGAATCTTTGGAAAATGAGATTTCTGTCTTAAAAACCAAAACCGGAAATTATATTTATGAAACCCCGGAATCGATTATAATACCGCTTGAAGAAGAACCAAATCAAAAAGAAAAAAACATTTCCGTTCCTTCCCGAAAAATTGTCTCTTATGTTATTCATAACAAAGTATTTCCCGAAATTGAAAATCATTTGACAACTTTTGAGCAGAAAACAGCCCTGCTTTATAAACAATTAAAAGATACTACCCTTAAAACCAACGATATTTATGAAAAAAGAGAAAGCGATAAAATTAATTTCGCTATTGATTTGCAGGAGGAACACAAAAAAATCAATATAGAATTAGACAAGCTGAAAGATATAATTAATGATCAAGTCTCCTGTTTCAATAATGATTTGGATTCTGTTATCAGAAACGAAGTGATCCTAATTGCAAGTGATATCCTGGATTCTAAATCAAAAAGATCTTTAAGCAGGAAATACAGTCTGACTGCTGGATTGTCTTTTGAGGGACTTGAATCTTTCCCTGAGAATTGGGAAAACAATATCAATAAATATAACAGTGCAGCTCAATTGGATTTTCAGATTTTGTACGAGCAAAAAATAATTTACAGCATTATACAAAATTGTATCGAAAAGATAAATTCTTTGGTTACAGAAAATATCTTTTCTCAGGCTGAAATCATTTTTAAGAATATTGAAAACTGGAAATCAGAGCAGATTTCTCAAATTAAAAACATAAAATTTCCTGAAAAATCTGATACAACTACAATACTTCAGGAAACTTATTTGAAAATAATTGAACTGCTGGAAAGATTACCTTCGGAAATCGATATTACGGATTTCTCTTATTCTGAAAATGAAGAATTTTTAAATCTGGAAAATGCTAAAACGATAACTGTACATCCTGATAAAATAGCTAAATATTATCTCGATACGCAACTTTATGATCCTTTGTACAGAGAACTGGAACAGCTGGATAAAATGCTGCAACTTTCTATTATTGAGTTCAAAGAAGCCAATAGTTTATTAAAATTCAGGTTGGAAAACACAGATCCCGAGCTACTGGAAAATCAAACAGGATCAGATAAAAATCTTTCTGAATTTCTGATTTCAACAGAACAACTTATAAAAGAGCAAAATCAAATTATTTCTGAACTGCTTGATAATCTGAAACACAAAGCTGAGGAATTTGTAAAAAATGCTGTTTCGCCACTTTATTCCCATTCTATTATTGAGTCGCAAAACAACTTCTCTGTCTTATTACGTGAGCAAAAGGGGAAAAAGTTTGGTGACAGATTTTCAAAAAGTATTGAACTGACAAAAGAGAATGTTTCAAACTTTGTGGTCGATTTACTTTACAGTTCAAGCACGGGTATTATCCAGGCAAAAAGATATTTAAAGAAAAGTGAGCAAAAAGAAACTTCCGTAGGGCAGATCCTGGAATTTGTTGAAAATGAGACTTCAGATTACAAAATATTAACACAGATCCCGGTATTTTACAGGACACTGTTTAGCAGCAAATCACTGATAAACGATGATTTCTGGATTCCAATGGAAAACGAATTAAACCTGCTGAAAAATGCCTTGCAAAGACACAGGAACGGCGTGGGAGGTGCAGTATTAATAACCGGAGTTCACGGGTCGGGAAAAACAACTTTATCAAGATTCTTTACCAAACGACAATTTAAAAAAGGGCAAATATTCTTAATTAATCCTCCTTCAACAGGCTCGGTAAAAAAAGAAGATTGGTTGCATCAGCTTCAGCGGGGTACAGGAATAAACGGTGGATCATTTGATATACTGGGAAGCCTCCCGCATGGAAGTACATTAATTTTCAACGACCTGGAGCTTTGGTGGGAAAGAACAACTGATGGTTATGTTGTACTTGAAGAGATTTTTAAACTCATTCGTTATTTTGGGAAAAAGGTTTTCTTTATTCTCAATTCCAATTATTATTCCATTGCTCAAATTTCCAAAGTTTTCCCTGTGAATGAAAACCTGCAACAAGTGATAGAATGTGAACCATTTGATGCGAAAAGGATTCGTGAATTGATTCATCGAAGACATAAAACCAGTGGGCTAACTTATATTTACAAAAATATCTCAGAGGAAGATGTTTCTCAAATATCTCTGGCTTCGCTGTTTAGTAACTACTTTTCCTATTCGGGAGGTATACCGGGTGTTGCAATAAACACCTGGTTAAACCATATTGAGAAAATCGACAAACAAACCATTCATATCAGGAAACCGGAAATACCTGACATTAATTTCCTTAATAATATTAATCCGGACTGGTTAATTATCATTGCGATGTTTATTCAGCATAAAAAAATGAATATTGTAAAACTGGCACGGATATTAAATTGTTCGATTGAAGAAACTGAGAACAATATTTATTATCTCTTAAATGCCAGAGTTCTTCATTCTCCGGAAAACGATGCCTATGAGTTGGAAAGAAGCCTCGAACCCTTCCTTGTAAAATTGTGTATTGAAAAAGGAATAATTTAACCGAAGATTATGTACATCAGAATACTCATATTAGGAAGCGCAATTTTAGTCATTTTCAGAGCATTAACATACCTGAATAAATTGTTGCCGCTTTCAAAAAAAATCAAACATTATACAAGTTATTTGCTCCCTGTAATTGAAATGGTTTCATGGATTGGATTTGCCATTTGGTGTCTGCATTATGTTTTCGATGCCGAAGCATATAATATTTTAATTGTGTTAGGTATCACCATTTTATTAATACTTACTCCGACCTGGTTTTTGGCACGCGACTTTTTTTATGGAATGGTATTAAAGTTTCAGAGAAAGATCGAGATAGACACAAAGGTGCAAATTGCTGATTTAAAGGGAACCATAAGCCGGACAGATTATTTTACATTTGATATAAAAACAGAAAGTGGCAACCTCAAAACCATTCCCTATAATAAATTAAGGTCTGAAATTATTGTCAAAAATACGGTGAATTCAAATTTGATGAAGGAAAAACTAACATTTAATCTTGCCAGTGCTACCCGATCAAATTATACAGTTGAGCACTTAAAAAAAACATTAATAAATGCCCCCTGGGTTGCTTCATCACATGAGCCTGTAATTAAAATAATTAATAAGGACAAAGAAAATTTTATAATTGAAGTTATAATTTGGGTTCTGAAAAATGAACACGTAAAAAAAACAGAAGAATGGGTAAATAAAAGTTATTCAAATAAGGTCATCTAGACTAAAAATATTAATCCCTTTTTTATCCAAATTCTGAAATATTCTCTAACCGTTTTCTGTCAGCGATTAAAATATCTTTTCCGTAAATTTTTATAATATTGTCTTTTCTGAATTCAGACAAAGCACGAATAACATTTTCGGGTGTCATTCCAATATATTCAGCTATCTCTCTTCTTGATACAGGCAATTCAAATTCATCTTTTTCGTAAATACTATTGGCAAAAAAAAGTAAAACATGAGCTACTCTTCCTTTAAGGTTTTTACGTTTAATTTCAAGGTTATCCAACACAATTTTATCGGTTACCCCACTTACATGAGTCATCAAATCCATCGTAAACAAGGCGTTTTGCCTGGCATAATTTTTTACAGTTTCCAAATCCAATATACATACAACAGAATCTTCAACAGCCGAAACTGAATATTTGTACTTTTCAGAAGAAAAAACACTCAATAAACTTACATAATCAAAGGGTTTTGAAAAACTAATTATTTGATCCTTTCCATTGGTTAAATTTTTCCACAACTTTACCAATCCTTCTTTCAGGTAAAGAAATTCATTTATTGAATCTCCCTCATTAATTATTATTTCACCTTTTACAAAGCTGCGTTCCTGTTTTATCGCACAAATATCCGATAGTTGATCAACGGTAACATGCGTAAAGAATAATGACTTCAACTGACATTTTTCGCAACTGCATTTTACTTTTTCATTTATCATGACATTCAACATGTTTTACCGCCCTAAAATACCAAAAACATATGATATTTATTACCCTGTGATAAATATCATAACAACACAGTTATTCTTTAGTGAACCCCTTGTTAAATTTACCATCAAACATATAATATAAGTGTAGTAATGAAAAGGTTAGTGATACTTGGTGCCGGTACAGCCGGAACAATGATGGCAAACAAGTTAAGAAATGCCCTCGATAAGGAAGAATGGAAAATAACCATTGTGGATCAGTTCAAAACGCACTATTACCAGCCGGGTTTTTTATTTATCCCTTTTGGTATTTACAGTAAAGAAGATGTGATTAAACCCAAGGCCGATTTTGTGCCACCCGGAGTAGATTTGATTTTTTCGGGTATCGACAGAGTTAAAGCCGAAGAAAACAAAGTTTTTCTGGAAGGTGGAAAAGTTTTGAATTACGATTATTTAATAATTGCAACAGGAACAAAAACCTATCCTGAAGAAACACCGGGTTTAAAAGATAAACTCTGGTACAAAGAAATTTTTGATTTTTATACCGTTGAAGGAGCAGTTGCCTTACAAAAGTTTTTTAAAGGCTGGGAAGGAGGAAAACTGGTTATGGCGATAACTGAAATTCCGTATAAATGCCCGGTTGCTCCTCTTGAATTCGTTTTTCTGGCCGATGCGTATTTTACTGAAATTGGAATCAGAGACAAAGTAGACATTTCATATGTTACTCCAATGCCGGGAGCATTTACAAAACCAATTGCAACAAAAATGCTATCGGAATTACTCGAAGAAAAAAATATTAAAGTAATTCCAGATTTCTATATTGAACGGGTTGATAATGATGAGAAAAAGTTAATTTCTTACGATGAACAGGAAATTCCTTTCGATGTGTTAACGGTGGTACCCATGAATATGGGAGACGAAATGCTTGAAAGAAGTGAATTGGGAGATGACATGAGATTTGTTCCTACCAATAAAGAAACACTTCAGTCGACGAAACATGAAAACATTTTTGTATTGGGCGATGCTGCCAATATTCCGACATCAAAAGCAGGATCAGTAGCTCACTTTGCAGCAGAAATTCTTTTTGAAAATTTAATGAGCGCAATTGAAGGAAGACCTTTGCATGCAAAATTCGACGGGCATGCTAACTGTTATATCGAAACAGGATTCGGGAAGGGTGCCTTAATCGATTTCAATTACGATACAGAGCCACTTCCGGGAACATTCCCTTTGCCTGGTATTGGCCCGTTTGGTTTGCTGAAAAACACAAAAATCAATCACTACGGAAAAGTAATGTTTAGATGGATTTATTGGCATATTCTTCTAAAAGGTAAGGAATTGCCCGTAGAACCACTGATGACTATGGCAGGGAAAAAACGAGTGAATTAAATTAAAAGTGATGGAAGAAAAAACATTACAAACACAAATATCAGAACTTAATCAGAAAGTTGATTTATTGCTTGAATATGTAAATCAACAACGATTAAAAACAAATGAAATTGAGGACCTGGTGTCTGATGTTTCCATTGTTGGAAAGGATATGTACGATTCGGCAGTTGAGGAACTGGATAACCGAATGGTTAATCTTGACCTCGACCAGGTAAAAGGAGTAGTTTTACGTGTTTTGAGAAACATTGAAAACATTAACAAATTCCTGGAGCTATTTGAAAGTATGAACGATTTGTTGAAAGATGCAGGTCCGATATTTAATGAGGTAATTATTGATTTTACAAAAAAACTTCATGAGCTTGACCAAAAAGGATATTTTGAATTTTTTGCTGAAGCCGGAAATATCTTTGACAATATAATATCGCATTACAAACCTGAAGACGTTCGGGAGCTTTCCAATAATATCGTTACAATAATTGAGACAGTTCGGTCTGCAACACAGCCCGAAATGATGACAGCACTAAGTAACGGTATAAAAATCTATAACAATATTGAAACCGAAAACATTCCTGAATATTCAATTATGAAAACGCTGAGGGAAATGAATAAACCGGAAATGAAACGCGCCCTGGGTTTCTTTGTAACCTTTATGAAAAACATGGCGGCTGAAACAAATAAAAATAACTAAAAAATAAAAATTATGGCAGAAAAAACATTAGCAGGAAAAACAGTTGAAGTAACTGATGAAGGATATTTGGTAAATCCTGAAGATTGGACTAAAGAAGTTGCAATGGACCTTGCAAAAGAACAGGGGATTGAACTTAGTGATAAACACTTCGAAGTACTGGAATACTTGCGAAAAGAAAGTGCGGCTGGTACGCAACTAACAATTCGCAAAGTAGGTAAGTCCGGTATCGTAGATATAAAAGGATTATATGTTCTGTTTCCCGGTGGACCTTTAAAGTACTCTTCAAAAATTGCAGGGATTGCAAAACCGGCGAGTTGTGTATAAAATTTAAACTTAAATATTATGACTGAAGTAAAAGAAACGCCTTTAAAAAAGGTAATGATTATTTGTGCCAAAGCAAATATCGAAGATGTATATGCTGCACTGGTTATGGCAAATGGTGCTGTAATGGAAGGCATTGAAGCAAAATTGTTCTTTACTTTTTTTGGTTTAGATGCCATCACAAAAAAACAGATGAATAAACTACACACGGGTGTAGTTGGAAATCCGGGTATGCGCATGCCGGGAGGTTTACCTTTCCCAACATTATTGGGAGTAATTCCTGGTGTTGAAGCCGGTGTGTCTGCAATGATGAAAAAACAAATGGATGTATTGGATGTTCCGCCGGTGGATGAATTTTTAGATATGATAACTGCCGGTGGAGGTGAGGTTTACGCTTGTAAAATGGCTGCTGATATGTTTAAACTTACCATGGATGATTTAAGTGAGCATGTAAAAGCAATTATAACCGTAGGCGATTTATATGCCATGTCAGGTGGTGAGGGAACACAAATAATTTTCACGTAAAAAGCTGTTTAATTATTTCATAGCGGCGTCACTCATATCATTCGGGTGGCGCTTTTTTTTATTTCTTTTTCTGATTTAGAATGATTTTAAATATCATGAATCACGTAATTTATACCACATCTAAATTAATCGACTAACTTCTGTATATCAATAATTTAAACGACTAAATACTCTGCCATTTCAATCATATGTCGAAATAAACGCAGCAACTCAGTCATATATAACAATTTACATATTTTGATATCAAGATTTATATATTTTTGCCCCCTTAAATCGAAGAAATATGGCAAAGAGCAGACGCGATTTTATTAAAATATCTTCGTTGAGTGCAGCGGGAGTGATTGCAGGTGCGGGTTATTTGCACTCTGCAAAACCAGGTTTTTTCAATAATGCTTTGGCAAATGCCGGAGCACCCGATTTAACCAGGACTCCTACTTACTGTGAAGTTTGTTTTTGGAAGTGTGCCGGATGGGTGCACAAAAAGGAGGATGGTTCTATCAAAAAAATTGTTGGGAACGATGATGATACCAATTGCAACGGACGTTTTTGTCCGCGTGGAACCGGCGGAGTTGGAATGTATTACGATGAAGACCGTTTAAAAACTCCGTTAAAAAGAGTTACCGGTGCTGATGGAAAACAAACCTATGTTGAAGTTTCCTGGGATGAGGCTTTTGATTTTATTGCAGAACGAATGCAATATATTAAAAAAGAATATGGCCCTGAATGTACTGCACTGTTTACTCACGGTTCAGGCGGTAAATACTTTGGTAATTTATTAAAGGCTTTTGGTTCTTCCAATATTGCAGCTCCGTCTTACGCCCAATGTCGCGGACCACGTGAAGTTGCATTCCTGGCCACTTTCGGAGAAGGATTAAACTCACCCGAACCCACCGACATTCGCGATACAAGATGTCTGGTTCTGATTGGTTCACACCTGGGGGAAAACATGCATAACGGGCAGGTTCAGGAAATGTCGGATGCCATTGATAAAGGAGCATCAATTATTACTGTTGATCCCAGATTTTCTACAGTTGCAGGAAAGTCAAAATTTTGGTTACCTATCAAACCGGCTACGGATATTGCTTTACTTTTAACCTGGATTAGAGAAATCATCAATAACGATTGGTATGATAGAAATTATATCGACCAGTATACATATGGTTTTGATGAATTAAAAGAATATGTACAGCCTTTTACTCCCGAATGGGCATATGGTGTTACCACCATCAAACCTGATCAAATTCGTGAGTCTGCAAGAGAAATGGCAAATGCTGCACCAGCAGTAATAATTCATCCCGGAAGACATGTAACCTGGTATGGTGACGACACACAACGACTCCGTGCAGTGGCTATCTTAAATGCCCTGTTGGGTTCGTGGGGAAGACGTGGAGGTTTTTATGTTCCCGAAAAAGCCAGTGTGCCGGATTATCCGCATCCACCATTTCCAAAACCAAAAAAGAACTGGCGCGATGCCATGGGAGGAAAATATAACCTGGCTGATTTAGCATTGGCATCCGGGGTTTGTGATGCCACAATTCCTTCACCAGAACTGGATTGTAATATTAAAGGCTGGATTGTAAATGGTACTAACCTGATTATGACACTACCTGATCAGAAAAAAACAATAGAAGCAATAAATAATCTGGAACTATTGGTAGTGGTGGATACCATGCCAATGGAAATAACAGGTTATGCCGATATAGTATTGCCGGAATGTACCTACCTTGAAAGATACGATTCATTGCGTATTGTTCAGGGAAGAAATCCAAATATTGCACTGCGCGCACCTGCAGCAGAACCAAAATATAATTCGAAACCTGCTTACTGGATGGCCAAAGAGCTTTCAAAAAAATTAGGTCTTGAAGATTATTTTGCATGGAACTCATTTGAAGAAAAACTGGATTGGCAGCTAAAACAGATAGGCTCATCTTTGGAAGAAATGCAAAGGATTGGCGTTAAGAATCTGCCAAGAGAATATGGTGGTTTGTATTTTCAGGATGGTGAGGAAGTAGAGTTTAATACCAATACAGGTAAAATAGAATTGTATTCAACTGCACTTGCTGAAGAAGGTTTTGATCCCATGCCGGTTTACAAACCGCACATGGAACCACCGGCTGGATATTATCATTTGAATTATGGACGTGCGCCAATGCATACATTCAGCCGCACAGCAAATAATCCAAACCTAACTGACCTGATGGATCACAACACCGTTTGGGTAAATCCAAAAGTAGCCAGGGAATGGGATTTAAAAAGCGGGCAAGAGGTTTATCTTGAAAATCAGGATGGTGTAGTTTCAGATTTTACAATTAAAGTAAGAGTTACAGAACGAGTTCGTTTCGATTCGGTATATATGGTGCATGGTTTTGGCCATGCAAAAAAACAGCTTTCGCGGGCTTACGGTAAAGGAGCCAGCGATTCACAATTAATTACTCGTGTTTTAATCGACCCGATTATGGGAGGAACAGGAATGAGAGGCAATTTTGTAACATTCCGTTTTGAGAAAGAAAGTGAGGTACAATCATGAGATATGCAATGGCGATTGACACTAAAAAATGTGTAGGATGTTCAGACTGTGTGGTTGCTTGCCAGACTGAAAATGATGTTCCGATAGGGTATTGTCGGGACTGGATTGTAGAAGTTACCGATGGAACTTATCCACAACTGGAAACCGAAATCCGTTCGGAGCGCTGCAATCACTGCGAAAATTCTCCTTGTGTAAGATGTTGTCCTACAGGAGCCAGCCATTACGAAGATGGAGGATCTGTGCTTGTTACCAAACATAAATGTATCGGTTGTGGAGCATGTATCACAAGTTGTCCGTACGATGCCAGGTATTCTCATCCCAATGGATATGTCGACAAATGTACCTTTTGTTTACACCGTGTAAAAAAAGGACAACAACCGGCATGTGTTTCGGTTTGCCCAACCAAATGTATGTACTTTGGTGACCTTGATGATCCAAACAGCGATGTTTCGCAGGTGCTTAAAAAAAGAAAATTTAAAACCTTAATTCCGGAGGCAGGAACAAAACCTCATGTATATTATTTAATGTAAAAAGCATGAAGTCGGAAGCGCGAAGCACGAAGTTGAAAAAACTTCTTCGAGCTTAGCGTTTCAAACTTCCAACGTATAAAAATATGAGAGAAGAACTTATAACATCAGGGAGGCTAAATCCTAATATAGATCCGCATTTAGAGATTTGGCACTGGCACATACCCACCTATTTATTTTTGGGTGGATTGGCAGCAGGTATTTTGTTTTTTGCCAGTTTATATACCGTATTAGGGAAGGAAAATAAATACAGAGATGCTGTTAAAAGAGCTCCTATAATTGTACCTCCGGCCCTGATTCTTGGGCTTACAGCTTTGTTTTTCGATTTGAAACACAAACTATATTTCTGGCAATTGTACACTACAATCCGCATTGAATCGCCAATGTCATGGGGAGCATGGACACTGATGGCAATTACACCGCTTTCGATGATTTGGGTAGCCCTGCACATTAAAGAGTTTTTTCCGAACTGGAACTGGAAGTATTCTCTTTTAATTGACCTTGAAGCGTTTTTTCAAAAACATAAAAAGATACTTGCATGGGTAATCCTGTATTTCTCTGTTATTCTTGGTATTTATACGGGTATATTGTTCTCGGCATTTAACGCAAGGCCACTTTGGAATACATCCATATTAGGTCCATTGTTCTTAACATCAGGCCTTTCTGCAGGAGCGGCAGTTATTATTCTTTTCTCAAGACGAAAAAAGGAAAGAATAAATTTTGCCAAAATAGATATCATGCTCATTGGTATTGAATTGTTTTTAATCATCCACATGTTTATGGGATTTCTGGCAAGTACACAAGTACAGATTGAAGCAGCCAACCTGTTTTTAGGAGGACCATACACTGCACCATTCTGGATTTTTGTGGTAATTATCGGAATGATTATACCGGCCATACTCGAATTCCTTGAATTAAGAAATTTTCATATTCCTGCAGTAATCCCGGTAGTACTGGTACTATTCGGAAGTGTAATGCTAAGATTTATTTTGGCCTACGCAGGACAAATGAGTCGCTGGTTGTATTAGTTTAAAGTTCACAGTTGAAAGTTGAAAGTTGAAAGTTGAAAGAAGTTAAAAATTATAAAATATGAAAGTTAAAAAATACATGAATCCTTACCTTGGTGGTGCTTTGCTGGGGATAGTGCTGGTAATTGCGTTTTGGGTATCGGGGCGCGGATTGGGTGCAAGTGGTGCTGCAAAAAGTGCAATTGTTGCGGGTGTGAAAACAATTGCGCCATCACATGTTGAGAATACAGCTTATTACAAAGATTATGTTGCATCACACCCAAAACCATTAAAATCATGGTTGGTTTTCGAAATGCTTGGTGTTGTAGTCGGGGGTTTTTTATCGGGAGCTATTTCAGGCCGTCTAAAATTTCAAGTTGAAAAATCGCCCAAAATTACCAATAAAACAAGAATTACATTTGCGGTCCTGGGAGGAATCCTGTTTGGGTTTGGCTCTCAGCTCGGGCGCGGGTGTACAAGTGGATCAGCGCTTACCGGTATGGCAGTGTTATCAGTAGGAGGATTTATTACAATGGCCTCCATTTTTGCAACAGCATTTGCCCTTGCCTATTTTGCCAGAAAACTTTGGATTTAATCACAATAATCACACATTGATAATATTTTGAATAATGGGACCATTAATAGTAAATGAAATCATATCGGAAAATGCAAACATGTTGTTTGCCTTTCTTATTGGAATCGGATTTGGATATATACTTGAAGCCAACGGATTTTCTTCGAGCCGCCGTTTGGCCGGAATGTTTTACGGGTACGACACTACCGTACTTAAAGTATTTTTCACTGCAGCTGTTGTAGGTGCACTTGGATTATTGTTCTTAAGCCTTTTTGGACAAATTGACTTAAACTTTATCTATATCAATCCGACTTATTTGTACTCAGCCATTGGAGGAGGTGTAATTATGGGAGCCGGTTTTATTCTCGGTGGTTATTGCCCCGGAACCTCATTTTGTGCTGCATCGATAGGGAAAATAGATGCTATGGCTTTTATCGGTGGAATTTTTATTGGCATCCTTGTATTTACTGAAGGATTTCCGCTTTGGGAAGAATTCTACAATGCAAAATTCCTGGGAGCTCCTGTTTTAAATGAAGTTATCGGAACCTCTCGTGGCGTTTTAACGTTAGGAATAATATTGGTTGCTTTGGCAATGTTTTGGGTTGGTGAATGGGCCGAGAAAAAATTTGCCCGCGATGACTACACAATTAATCAGAAATAATTGTTTAAATACTAAAAATCTCAAATTCTAATAAAATGAAAGGAAAAGCAAGACTATTACTCGCAGCAATTATCATTCCGCTGGGATTGATTATTGCAGCAGTTCCGGAAAACACCACAAAACAATACAAACTTACTCCGGAACAGATGCTGGAAGAGGTAAATGGCGGAACACAGTTTATTCATCCCGATGAGGTTGCAAATATGCTGATTCAAAAAGATCCTACTTTGCAATTAATTGATGTACGCAGTGCCGATGAATATGAAAAATTCAGTTTACCCAACTCAATCAATATTCCCCTGGTCGACATTTTAAATCCTCAATGGAGCGATTATATTAACCAGGATTTAAAATTAAATGTATTTTATTCAAACGGAACCAATGATGCCAATCAGGCCTGGATGATTACACGCCAGTTGGGTTATCAGAATAACTATGTTTTGCAGGGTGGAGTAAATTATTGGGCAGAAACCATAATGAATCCGGAAGCACCGGCAGAAGGCAGTCCGAATGAAGAAATTATAAAATATAATCTTCGGAAAGGGGCTGGTATGGCTTTAGGTGGAGAAGCAGTTAATGCTGCACCAGCAACAGTTTCAAAATCTGCAAAACCACCTATTACAAAACGTAAAAAGAAAAAAGCAGTGCAGGGAGGTTGTTAAAAAAACTATACTTAATTGATAAAAAATCCTGAAGGAAATTTTCTTCAGGATTTTTTTTGAACTTTCTTCCTGTTTTACGCACATTCTTTAGCTTCAAAATGTTAAGCGACTATAAATTAAAACATTATGATTTGACTCTCTTATTTTAGGGTGTCCCGGTGTTTTTTTATCTCAATTAAAGGGAAGTGAAGTTGAAATTATATTATTTTCCTGCCGGAAGCCTTCCTTTTTGGCTTGAACCAAAAAGGAAGCAAAAAGTTCAAGGCTCCCTTTTATCTTCACCTTACATCTTTACAAAACCTAACTTCGAAGGAGTGATTTCTTCGCTTCCTCAGAACTTCTCCTTCTCTCTAAGGTTTTGTTTTGATTCCAGGCTCGATAAAAGGAGGCCAACGCACGATGTAAGATTCAGTCGTAAAACTAACATATTTGCTCGCCCGTAGTCCGCTTTCAGGAAAATGCGTTAAGTAATTTGGGGAAAGCAGCGATTAAAAAGAAAATTTGTTTGACCCTGACCGAGGGGAACGAGCGTCAGGGAAGTTTATTTTCTTTCAGCGGACTTCACTAAATTTTAGCAATTTTCATGTCAGTGGCGGCATTTTTTTCCTACTTTTTTTTGCTGCAGAAAAAAAGTAGGTCGCAGCGAAGCGAGAAAAATTCAAAAAACCCTCTTTATACCAATTTTTAATAAACTCAATAGAATCTAAAATGTAGGGTGTCCCAGCGCGGAAGACAGGGGAGGTGGTTAAACAACAAAATACTTAATTGGTTAAAGATCCTGGAGAAAATTTTCTTCAGGATTTTTTTTGAACTTTTTTTTATTCCGTCAACTAAAACTATTTTTACACCCTCAATAATAAATAAGAAGAAAAATGTCAAAGGTGCTGGTTATAGACGATGAAAGGAGTATTCGGAATACACTAAAAGATATACTTGAATACGAAAAATATCAGGTGGATCTGGCAGAAGATGGAATAAAGGGAATTGAAAAAGTAAAAACCAGTACCTACGATGTGGTTCTTTGTGACATTAAAATGCCCGGAATGGATGGCATTGAGGTAATGGGAAAACTGGGAGAAATCTCTCCTGATACTCCTGTTGTTATGATTTCCGGTCATGGTAATATTGACACAGCTGTAGATTCAATCAAAAAAGGTGCTTTCGATTTTATTGAAAAACCACTCGACTTAAACCGACTTTTGATAACTATCCGTAATGCAATGGATAAATCGAATCTGGTTACAGAAACTAAAATCTTAAAAAAGAAGGTTAATAAAAAATTTGAGATTGTTGGGGAATCGGAGGCACTAAAAGAGATTTTAGATATGGCTGACCGCGTTGCAAATACAGATGCACGTGTACTGATTACCGGGCCCAATGGATCAGGGAAAGAGCTGATTGCACGTCGTATACACGATCAAAGTAACCGGGCAAAGGGGCCTTTTATTGAAGTAAACTGTGCTGCTATTCCATCGGAATTAATCGAAAGCGAATTATTTGGCCACGAAAAAGGAGCCTTTACTTCAGCAGTAAAACAACATATCGGAAAATTTGAACAGGCCAACGGAGGTACATTATTTCTCGATGAAATTGGGGATATGAGTTTACCGGCTCAGGCAAAAGTTTTGCGTGTTTTACAGGAAAGTATTTTAAGCCGGGTTGGTGGAGATAAACATATCAAAGTTGATGTTAGGGTTGTTGCAGCAACCAATAAAAATATATCAGAAGAAATTGAAAAAAATACTTTCAGGGAAGATTTATATCACAGGTTGAGTGTAATTCTTATAAAAGTTCCATCCTTAAATGAACGTATTGAGGACATACCTTTATTGGCTAACCATTTTATTGAGCTGATTTGTGATGAATATGGAATGCCCTGCAAAACCATTACTGAAGATGCTGTTAAAGAATTACAAAAAATTAACTGGACAGGAAATATTCGAGAATTCCGTAATGTTATTGAAAGGTTGATTATTCTTTGTGATAAAAACATTACTGCCGATGATGTTTTAAAATTTGCAGCACCCTTAAAATAATTGAAATCCTTATTTAGAATCAGATTTTTACATCATTCCAAAACATCTTTTGGGTTTTGTTGTTCAATTAACAGAACGTTTTAAAAAGCGTTAATTCCGACCAAACAACAAAAGGTAGCATCCTTTCATTTTTATTCAGAATGCTCCGTTGTTGTAATGTCGGCATAAACATTGTAATTTTTGAAAATGCTAAACATTTCAAAGAACAATTGGTAAAAATATTGAACGTACAAGGCCTCTGGTTTCGGGATTTAATTTGTCATGGTGTATTATTAATATTTTCCAAAGGAAAATAGTTCTTCCGATTTCAGAGGCTTTTTCTTTTTTGTCTTGTTATTTGTGCTAAAGATTTTCCCGGTTCTCACTCATTTGATAAAGATCAACTCTAAAACCTCACACCAAACAAATAATATATTGCATTCAAAATTATATAGAGAAAGATTACCAGTGCCAGGCTATAAATTCCAAATACAATAAAAATTAGAATAGTTAATGCTAAAAAGAGGTAGCGATACCAGTTATCAGCAAAACTAAGGGAACTTACCTTCATTGAAAACATTGGCATTTGAATTACCATCATACCGGCCATAAAAATTCCAAGGATTACAAGGTTTTTGGTGGTGTAAACCAAAGGTAAATAGTCAGCATATTTTTCTGATTGTAACATCAATCCCATGGCTGCCCAAAAAATGCCGTTGGCTGGAATGGGTAATCCCCTGAAAAAATTATCATTCCCAGCCATGGTATTAAAACGTGCCAGACGGATTGCTCCAAAAACAGGCAAAAGAAAGGCAGAAAAAAGAATCAGCCAGTCAAGCCATTTTCCACTAATGTCCTGAATAGCCTGATTATTTCCGAAAAGTGAATATTCAAGCAAGGTAAAAAGAATAGCACCCGGGGCAACTCCAAAAGAAACCACATCGGCCAGTGAATCCAGTTGTTTACCAACTTCTGAATATGCTTTTAACAAACGGGCAGCCAGTCCGTCCAAAAAATCGAAAACGGCAGCAAGACAAATAAAAATGGCAGCCCAAACCAGATGCCCGTCGATGGCAAAAATGGTTGCCAGCGAACCCGACACTAAGTTTAGTGATGTAATGGTATTTGGAATCTGTTTGATTATTGCTCTCAAAGTTTCGAACTGTTTAAGGTTAAAATCAAGATTAACTGTAGCTGTTTGTAATAATGGAGTTTGTAATAGTTAAGAAATACAAATCTTTTTTAAGCAAACTCACCCTGATTGTGACTACGTCACATTCGTCCCTCTCTTCTCGAAGAGAGGGAGAGTTTAACAAACAATTAGTTTCATTTAACCACATGTATAAATCTATTAACTTTTAAAGAACTTCTATCTTATATTTCTGCCAGTACAGTTTTTCCTCCCACTGTATTCACACCGTATTCAACCAAAACCTTTGCATCCGGAGGTAAAAAAACATCTACCCTTGATCCAAAACGAATAAAACCATATTCCACACCCTGTTCAGTTTTATCGCCAGGTTTTTTATAATTACAAATTCTTCGGGCAACTGTTCCGGCAATCTGACGTGCCAACACTTCAACTCCGTTTTTATCTTTAAATACCGTTGTACATCGTTCATTCAGATGCGATGATTTTTCAACAAAGGCAGGATAAAAAGCTCCCCTGTGGTGTTTAATAAATGTTATTTCCCCACTCACAGGAGCCCTGTTTTGATGCACATTCAGGGGCGACATAAAAATAGAAATCTGTAAACGTTTATCTTTAAAATATTCTTCCTCGACAACCTCTTTTACCTCAACAATTTTTCCATCAGCAGGGGCAAGAACATGATTTTCATTTTTAATAATTTCTCTCTTCGGAATTCTGAAAAAATAAACCACTAATCCTGCAAGAATCAATGATGCGGCCATTAATGGGTAAAATATCAGATATTCCTGCAGAAATATGTAAACGATAACATCGACAACAGCAATTGTAAAAAATGCTATCGGAATAATTTTAATTCCTTCCTTATGAATCTTCATACTAAATATTTCCAAATAAAATAATCCAAACAAAAATTACCGGAATAGCAAACAGCACCGTATCAAAACGGTCGAGCATTCCTCCATGCCCGGGAAGTATATTTCCTGAGTCCTTCACTCCTGCCTCACGTTTTAATTTCGACTCAAAAAAGTCTCCCGATGTTCCAAAAGTTACGATTAATAATGCAATTATAATCCAGTTTGTTAAACTGATTTCATGAAAAAGTACCGAGTTTACGATTCCCATAATCACCGCAAAAACTGCTCCTCCGATTAATCCTTCCCAAGATTTTTTAGGTGAAATTTTTTCGGCTATTTTATGTTTTCCAAACATCGACCCAAATACGTATGCCATTGAATCATAAATCCATATAATTAAAAATATCCCAAATAAAATCCATGGATAAAATTCTGCACTAATTAATGATGTTGGAAAAATAATAAAACAGGTTAAACTGTAAGGCAATGCAATGTAAATTACCCCGGCCAGTGTTATCATACTGTTTTTATATCCGTTTTTCCTGCTGTCAAACAAATCAGGGATTAAGGTAAAAAGCGGAATAAGAATCGACAGGAAAATAAATCGCTGGGGTATAACCCTGCTTGCTGCCAGAAAGAAAATAACAAACAAAAGAAATCCGCAAATCAATCCTGTTTTTGTTGAGGGATCATAATCAATTTTTTCACTGATTTTGTAAAATTCATAAAGAGTAAGTAATAAAAATGTGGCAAAAACAAATGCGAAAATATATTGGTGAATTACAATGCCAGCCAGCATTATTGCAGCAAAAGCAATTCCAGTAATACTTCTTTGTATCAGTACTTTCAATGTTTCAGATTTTTTAGCAATTCTGTTGCTTTTTCAACATCCTTTTCTGCTACATATAAACAAAACTCTCCAAACGACTGGTAGGCTGTATCGTGTTGATTGAGAACGACGACTTTAACTCCATCGTTTTCAAGCAACTCTTTTGCTATCGAAGCTTTATATTCATGAGCTGTCATATAAACCTCTTTCCAACCTTTTTCCATGCTGCAAAGGTAAAAAATAAATGGAAGTCGAAAATAGTAAGTTTTTTATAAAAAAAATCAATAATTCGGCCTGCCGTTTAAAAACTAAAAAGATCCCATACCTATAGGTAGGTTTCACTTCTTTAAATTTCGCTCGCAATTAAATCGATAAATTATAGCATAGAACCACCCCACCCTGATTGCTTAGGGTCCTCTCCTCCTGAAAGGAGGGGAAATTTTGAGTATCTGTTTTATTTTGAATTACGGAATAATATTGAAATTCGAACATTTCTCCTCCTAAAGGAGGAGTATCCCGACGCATAGTCGGGAGGAGGTGGTCAAACATCGAAATCATCTACCCAACTGTCTAATCTTATGATAAACAAGAGATTATTGTATTTTGTCAGGCAACCAAAAACACGATCAGTTCTCTTGGACCGTGAGCACCAAGAACAAGTGTTTTTTCAATGTCCGCAGTACGGCTGGGGCCGGTAATTAATGTCACCTGCGAAGGAAAATTGTCTTTATACTTTTCAATAATGCCGGAATAGGCCTTGTCGAGATAATCGATCAATTGACGTTTATACGCTATTACAATATGAACCGGAGAATATGCGATAATCTGCCGGCCACCTTGTTGTGCACTACTAATCATAACCGAGCCGGTATGGGCTATTAAAAAATCACAGCTTGTGATGCCAATTTCAATATCCTCAGGGATACTGGCACTTTTTCTATACTGAATTGCCGACTTTTCGAGTTGCCTGCAAATCTGATCTTCATTACAAACAACCTTCCCTTTTCTTATGGAAGAAATATATTCTTTTAAGCCTTTATATAGCTTTTCTTCTGATGAAAAAGAATAAACAAACCCGTTTACCTTTTCCAGATTTTCTTTGAAAGCTTGTTCCAAAGGTTTATCTATCGTATGATAAACGGGTTCATCAAAATCAGGCTTTTCGGGCATTGCATGAACAGCACTTTTCAGTTTATTCAGTATTTCATCCCGTGCTGATGTCATATTATTCTTTTACCTCTTTTTCTTCTTTATTTTCTAATTTTTCAACCTTCTCCTTTTTAGCCTTATTTTTCTTTTCAGGCTTTTCTTCTTTTTCTTCTACAATACCGTTTTCAGGGATTACATGTTTTTTATCCCAAGGACGTTTACCAAAAATTTCCTCTAGATCTTCACTGAAAATCACCTCGCGCTCAAGCAATAATTTTGCCAGTTTTTCGTGTCCCTTTTTATTCTCTTTTAAAACATCAATAGCCCTTTGGTATTGCTCATCGATAATAATTTTTACCTCCTCGTCTATCAATTCGGCAGTTTTTTCGCTGTAAGGTTTTGTAAAAGAATAATCAGACTGTCCGGTTGAATCGTAATAACTTACATTCCCGACTTTTTCGCTCATTCCAAAAATGCTAACCATAGCATAGGCCTGTTTGGTAATTTTTTCCAGATCGTTTTGTGCTCCTGATGATATTTTTTCAAATTTCAACTGTTCCGCAGCTCTTCCACCCAGTGCAGAACACATTTCATCGAGCAACTGTTCTTTTGTTGTAATTGACCTTTCTTCAGGTAAATACCAGGCCGCACCCAGTGCTTTGCCACGAGGAACAATGGTAACTTTCACAAGAGGATGTGCATGTTCCAGCAACCAGCTAATTGTTGCATGGCCTGCTTCATGGTAAGCAATCGTCTTTTTCTCATCAACAGAAATAATTTTATTTTTCTTCTCTAAACCTCCAACAATCCTGTCAACTGCATCCAAAAAATCCTGTTTTGTTACCGATTCGTGATCCTTACGTGCCGCAATTAAAGCAGCTTCGTTACATACATTTGCAATATCTGCTCCGGAAAATCCCGGAGTTTGTTTGGCAAGAAAATCTACTTTCAATTCTTCGCTTAATTTAAGAGGACGAAGATGTACCTTGAAAATTTCTGCACGTTCATTTAAATCCGGCAATTCGACATGAATTTGGCGATCGAAACGACCGGCACGCATTAATGCACGGTCGAGTATATCGGCACGGTTAGTTGCTGCCAGAATAATTACACCCGTGTTGGTATCAAAACCATCCATTTCGGTAAGCAGCTGGTTGAGTGTATTTTCCCGCTCATCGTTTGATCCCATATTGGGATTTCTTCCTCTTGCACGACCGATAGCATCAATTTCATCGATAAATACAATACATGGTGCTTTTTCCTTTGCCTGCTTAAATAAGTCGCGAACACGGGAAGCTCCCACTCCTACAAACATTTCAACAAAATCGGAACCCGACATTGAAAAGAATGGCACATCAGCTTCTCCTGCTACTGCTTTGGCAAGCAATGTTTTACCCGTTCCCGGGGGGCCAACCAGCAAAGCACCTTTTGGAATTTTTCCACCCAGCTTTGTATATTTTCCCGGATTTTTCAGAAATTCTACAATTTCAACAACTTCTTGTTTTGCTTCCGACAATCCTGCAACATCTTTAAAAGTAGTCGATACTTTTTGGTCTTTATCAAATACCTTAGCCTGCGATTTACCAACATTAAAAATTCCACCTCCGGCGGCTCCTCCACCTTTACTCATTCTACGGAAAATCCACCACCAGAGTAAAATTATCAGGGCAAAAGGACCAACAGTCCACAACAGCTCTCCTGCCCAGTTTCTTTCTTCTTTATATTCCAGCGATATCTCCCCAAAATCTCCACCCTGGGCTTCTTTCAGGTTGTTTTCAAAAGTTTCAACCGAACCGATATTGAACTTAAAATGCGGACCACTTTCAGATGGTTTTGAAAAATTCTGTTCAAATCTTGTTTCATAATTTTCAAGTCGGTCGGATTTGATATAAATGGTGGCAACTTTGTCGTTAACAACCACAATTCGTTCAATATCTTTACTTTCAAGCATGGTGGTTCTAACTTCATTCCATGTAGTTTCTACCGGTCCCCGGCTTGAACTCAGGTAAAACTGAACCACTATAAAAACAATGGCAATTACACCATAAATCCAATAAGCATTGAATTTTGGTCCTTTACCATCACCTTTTTTGTTGGGATTAAATTGGTTAAAAGGATTATTCTGATTTTTGTCCTTATTATCTTTGTTATCTGTCATGGTATTTATTAATTATCATCTTCCAGTTTTGTAATCTTTGCATCTGCCCAAAGTCCTTCAAGGTTATAAAAGTCTCTGTATTCTTTCTGAAATACATGAACCATTATATCACCGTAATCAAGTAATATCCATATCGAATTTCTGTATCCGTCTTTGTGCCATGCATTTACTCCTGTTAATTCTTTTACTGTTTCTTCAACTGATAAGGCTATCGAATTGGATTGTGTTGTTGATGTACCGTGGCAAATAACAAAATAACCACATTCGGTGTGGTTTATTGTGTTCAAATCAACAATGGCTATTTCCTTTCCTTTTATCTTTTTTATTCCTTCCAGAACTCCTTCAAGTATTTTATCTGTCTCTCCTTTTACCTTCGTCATATATTTATTTATTCCATGCAAAGATAATCTTTTTGTGCTAGTCTTATTTTGCGTAATTTGCGTTTTTAACAATGTTTTACAGCTAAGCGAATATTTAACTCAACAAACACTAATTTAAATGGTTTAACAGCCTGTATTATTAAAACATGACAAGCAAAAAAATTATCTTTTTAGACGAAATTGAATCTACCAACAACTATGCCAAGCAACTGCTTTTGACGAAAGCGGCAGAAGAAGGCACTGTCGTTTTGGCACAATATCAAAAAAAAGGGAAAGGACAACAGGGAAATACCTGGGAAAGCAGGGCGGGACAAAACCTTTTATTAAGCTTGATTTTGTTTCCCGACTTTTTAAATGCTTCAAAACAGTTTTACTTGTCTAAAATTACCAGTCTTGCCCTGATAGATTTATTAAAACCTGAAATTGATGATGTTACCATTAAATGGCCAAACGATATTTATTTTAAAGACAAAAAGTTATCAGGAATGTTGATTGAAAATGCCATAAACGGGCAAAATATTGCTTCATCAATTATTGGTGTTGGATTAAATTTAAACCAGGAAACTTTTGATTCTGATGCTCCTAACCCGGTTTCATTAAAACAAATTACAGGTAACAGTTATAATATTGAATCGGTCGCAGATTTGTTTATCAAAAGAATGAATTTCTGGTTTCGGAAATTGAAGGAGGAAAATTTTACTGATATTGACACTGCATATTTCAATTTACTTTACAGATCAAATCAATGGGCAACATATTCAAAACAAGGAAAACAATTTGAGGCTAAAATTAGCGGAATTGGTGAATTTGGACAGCTAATCTTAACCGACAGAAATTCCAAACAATCGGAATATATGTTTAAGGAAATTGAATTTGTGATTTAACAATCCGATTACTTATACGGTAAGTTAGACAACGTGTCTGCAAGCTTATTGATTCCTTCCTCCAGTTTACTGTCCGCCATCATTTTTATCATCATACTCATTTCTGCATGAAGTGTCAATCGCATTTTTGTTGTAAAATTATCAACCGGCAACAACTGAATCCAAAAAGTAAAACTCAATGGCAACTGACCTGAACTTTCTACTTTTATAGTTTTAAAAGGCTCCCTGTTTACAATTTTTATTTCAGCAACTCCCAATCCTGTGATATTGAATTTGCATGAGTCCTTATCAGATGAAAAGTCAGTGATTTTAATCTGCGGAATTTTTTCGGTTATCGTATCTATTAAACCTGAATTAAGATAAGTAGATAAATTTTCGAAGTTTGAAAGATAATTATAAACCACCTGTTCATTGTGGTTTATTTCTTTAACATCACTAATGTATTTGTTTAGACTCATGCTGTTTTGTTTCTTTTAAATATTAAAAATCCTTCTTTTACGTTTCTGTTTAGGTACACAAAACGTAAAAGAAGGATAAAATGTTTGATTGAAAAGTATTCCTATTTACCCCAATTTGCAGGATCTTCGCGCCATTTCATTAAAGTTTCTACCTGGTCTTTTGTAATTTCTCCAGACTCAACTGCAAATTCAATTAAGGTTTTGTAATTGCTCAAAGTTGTTAATTCGATTTTTGCTTTTTTGAAATTTTCCACAGCAAGAGGGAAATTGTAGGTAAAAATAGCAACCATACCGATTACATTTCCTCCAAAATTATTCACCGCCTCAGCAGCATTTAAACTGCTTATACCGGTTGATACCAAATCTTCAATAATCACAACCTTTTTGTTTGGATCCAAATCACCTTCAATCAGATTTTCCAAACCGTGACCTTTTGGTTTCGACCGAATGTAAATAAATGGCAATCCTAATACATCCGCAACCAATGCACCAATTGCAATGGCTCCGGTTGCAACTCCGGCAATTACTTCGGCTTCCGGGTATTTTTCTTTTACAACATCCACAAACCTGTCACGAATAAACGTACGTGTTTCAGGATATGAAAGGGTTTTCCTGTTATCACAATAAATAGGTGATTTCCACCCTGAAGCCCATGTAAATGGATTAGTAGGCTGTATTTTTATGGTATTGATTTCCAATAATTTTTTTGTTACTTCGACTTGAACAGATTCCATTATTTTTTGCAATTTTTAATTCACGGCAAATGTATGAAGTTTTTTTAAATGACAGGAAGATTATAATCACACAGCCCGGCAAAATAACAAAGTTTAAAGAAGGGGTAATAAGTAAAAAATTAAGGTCGAAAAAGGAGGTGAAAAATTGGTTTTTGAAATTTACTGAATCTGATACCCAAACCATAATTTTAACCCATCCAACACCCGAAAAATTTTGGCAAGAATCTTTTTTGCCTTCATTCAAATTGATTCCGGCAGCCGGAGGTGTTGTAATTCGAGATGCAAAATTGTTGTTTATTTTTAGAAACGGGAAATGGGATTTACCCAAAGGAAAAATCGATTTTGAAGAAACGGAAAATGAAGCAGCTTTGCGTGAAGTAGCTGAAGAGTGTGGTATAAACGGGCATCAAATCACAAAACAACTTCCTTCCAGCTACCACCTTTTTCAATCGCCTTATTCCGATACTCTGGGACAATGGATATTAAAGGAAACTTTTTGGTTCGAAATGAGCTATTCGGGAAAAGAAAACGGCACTCCTGAAACTTATGAAAACATTACTGAAATTCGCTGGTTTAGCAAAAATGAATTGGATATTGTTTTAGAAAATACATACGAAAATCTGAAGTCTTTGATTTTGCTTTATAAAGAAAAAGATTTGTAAAAGTCGAGAATTTCGTTCAAAATAATATTGCTTGCAAAAACTTGAAAATTAAAGGGATTGAATGAGATTGATGGGATTGACCCAACCTATTTCAATCTTTAATCAATCTTCCTCAATCTAAATCAATCTTCCTCAATCTCATTCAATCTTCCTCAATCTCATTCAATCTTCCTCAATCTCATTCAATCTTCCTCAATCTTCTATCACTCCTCTAAACTTTCCAAATAACTCATCGCCATTCTTAATTCACCATAACTTACCTCATCTTTAAAATGTGCTTTTGCTACACCAAAACTTTTATCTTCAGCTTTTTTGAAATAATCCAAAATCTTTTCCAGTTTTTCTTTTCGGATAAGTTGAAATACATCTAATTCACCAAGTTTTACAAAATAAGCCAAATGCGATTCAATAGTACTCGAAGTTAAAGCTCTTTTCTTTGCAATTTCTTCAACAGTCTTTCCCGATTTAAAAAGCTCATAGCTAACTTTTTTTGTATCAATTTTAGGTTTTTTCTCTTTTTCTTTTACTTCCCGTAAAGGTATTTCTTCTTTTTGAATGTTATTTTCATTTATATAATGTTGAATAATCGCTGTTATATCTGCACCAAACTGTTCAATTTTTCGATTACCCAATCCATTGATCAGCTTTAAAGATTTTGCATCAGTCGGGAGATAGTTTACCAACTCGTAAAGCACTTTTTGAGAAAAAATCATATATGGCGGAATGCTCTTTTCACTTGCTTTTTCAGTTCGGAATGAACGAAGTTGATAAAATACTTCAGGATGCGGGATATTTGAAAAATCTGTAACTTCCTTAGCCTTTTGTTTTCCGGTTTTCTTCTTGCTTTTTGTTACCATTTTTTTTGCCCGGGCATCCATAATCCGCTTAACATCAAAACCTTCTATACATTCTTCAAAAGCTGCCAGTTTTAATCCCGCTTCCTCTTTCAAATCATCTGTAAATCTTTTTAATTGTCGTTTTAAAGCTTTATTATCAATATCCAAATCTGCTTTTTTTAATCCATCAACGACTACAGACTGAACTTTTTCACCAAAATAGGCTGCAGCTTTTTTTACTCTTTCCTGAAGTTGGTTGTTCAGGGAAACATCGGGTTGTTGTCTTAAATAACCAACAATCTGGTTATGAAATTTTTCAGCTACCTCTACAATTTGTTTTTCAAAAGCATTTCTCATCTTTTCAATTTGAGAGATAGAAATTTCTGCAAATGCACCTTTGTTTTCGTTAACTAATTTTGAAATCGATCTGATTAAGTAGTCAGTTCGGTAAAATCTAAAAATCTCCGTAAGCTGTTCTTTCTGAAATTCCAGTTTTGCCCGGTTAAGCTCATTTTGTCCCGGTTGGTTTTCTTCAACATTTTTTATAAAACCATTTACCTTGTTGTCTGTGACAATACTTCTGTCGGCTATTTTAGATGACAAAACCAGTCCTTCCAGATTTTTACAGCGGCTAAGAGCCACGTAAACCTGCCCGTGAGCAAAAGAATCCTCCGCATCGATAATGGCTTTTTCGAAAGTTAATCCCTGACTTTTATGTATGGTTATTGCCCAGGCAAGTTTTAACGGAATTTGAGTAAAAGATCCCTCCAATTCTTCTTTTATGTCACCGCTGACTTTGTCGATAGAATATTTATGATTTTCCCAGGTCTGGGCTTCCAGTTCTATTTCCTGCTCTTCTCCGGGACATAAAACACAGACCATATTATCTCCAATTTTTTGAACCTGGCCTATCTTCCCGTTGTAAAATCGTTTTTCAGGATTGGAATCATTTTTTACAAACATTACCTGTGCTCCAACTTTTAACACCAGCTCAAATTCAGTCGGATAGGAATATTCCGGAAATTTACCTTCAACAGATGCTTTTAAAGTTTTTGCCTTTCCTGTTAACTTCCTTAATTTATTATCGTTAATCCTGTTTGCACTTATATTATGTGTGCAAAGCGTAATAAAACCTTCTTCTTCATCCGGAATAAAATCAGGAATATATCTTTTGTTAAGTTCTTTTTGAGTCTTTTCATCGAGCTTATTTTCACGCACTTTATTTAGCATCGCAATAAACTTTTCGTCTTGTTGTCTGAAAACCTCTATCAATTCGATACTTACATAAGGAAACTGTTTTAATGCCTTACTGCTAAAAAAGAAAGGGGTTTCATATTCACGTCGTAATAATCCCCATTCTTCATTTTTTACCACAGGTGCCAGTTGCTGTAAGTCGCCGATCATTAAAACCTGGGCACCTCCAAATGTTTTTCTCCTGTTTTTAAACCTACGCAAAGTACGATCGATGGCATCTAAAATATCAGCGCGAACCATGCTTATTTCATCAATTACAAGCAAATCAAGGGTACGCATAATATTTATT
>ENA-ORCQ01000207-ORCQ01000207.1-marine-metagenome-genome-assembly--contig:-NODE-207-length-27605-cov-4.193258_pt1 | contig 27605 bp, 15 predicted proteins | sample MGYA00237780_ERZ508510 | MGnify/ENA primary metagenome ERZ508510 (study PRJEB26181, sample SAMN06268981) | marine metagenome | isolation source: Tt an E2 anaerobic enrichment on eucalyptus from sediment...
TTCAACGGTTCTTGAGATAGGTTCCGGCCCGGGAACAGACTGGCAAATATTAAACAAAATAAATACCGTAACCGGTTCTGATAATTCCATTGAATTTCTTAAACATTTAAAAGGTAAATATCCACAGGGTGAATTTTTGGAATTAGATGCTGTAAGCTTAACAACAGCATTACGTTTTGACGCGATTTATTCCAATAAAGTTTTACATCATTTAAAGGATGCTGAACTAAAACAATCTGTAATAAAACAATCGAAAATTTTAAATAAGAACGGTATCATTTGTCATTCTTTTTGGAAAGGAGAAGGTAGCGAAACTTTTAATGGAATGTTTGTTAACTACCAGACAGAAAATAGCTTAAAAAAGGTTTTCAGACCATACTTTACAATTCTTTTAGTTGAAGAATATAAAGAATTTGAGGATAATGATTCCTTATTGATTATCGGAAAAAAGATTTAAATTAACTTTAGTTGTTAAGGTTTAATCAAATGGAACGAAGAAAATTTATAAAAAACTCGATTTATATGACTCCGGCTGTTTTTCTGTCAAACCTGACACTTGCAAAAACGATCATAAATCTACCCAATGTATTAATTCTGGGCGATTCCATTTCAATTGGTTACACTCCCTTTGTACAGGAAAAACTTAAGGGAAAAGCAAATGTTTACAGGCCTGTTTTAAAAAATGGGGATCCTGAAAATTGCCAGGGTACTACCAACGGGGTAAAAAACATCGACAGGTGGTTAGCACAGTCAGGCCTGGAAAATATTCATTGGGATATTATTCATTTCAATTTTGGACTACACGACATTAAACATGTTAATCCTGAAACCGGAGAAAACAGTACCAATCCAAAACATCCGCAACAGGCTGATATTAAACAATACAAGAAAAACCTCAAAGAAATAGTTCATAAGCTGAAAGCTACCGGCAGCCATTTGATTTTTGCCACCACAACTCCCTACCCTGATAAAGTGGATGGCCCGGTAAGAAAGCCCGGAATGCCTGAAAAATATAATAAGGCAGCCATCAATATCATGAATAAAAACGATATTATAATTAACGATTTGTATGCTTTTATGCTGCCACGAATGAGCAAAATGCAAATTCCCAATAATGTCCATTTCAAAGCTGAAGGTTACGATGCCCTTGCCGGAAAAGTTGCCGAACGAATTATGGAAGTAATTCGTGATAGGTCATAAAATTTATTTTTTTAATTATATTTTTTCAGCTTTTCAACAAAAAAGAGTTTTTTATATTTTTTAACCCTGGCTCCTTCCCTATTTGCTTGACTTGCATGAGCTTATTCCGTAACTTGAATAAATTATTCCATTAAATCATATAATTATGAGAGGCCAAATAACATTCATTGTTTTCAATTCTGTTTATGGGTCTTTTTTAAGTTCAATTTTATTTAACCACAAAACTTTAATTCAATTATGGAACAACTATTAAAAATTGCTTTTAATGAATTGGGTACTGAGGAGATTGCCGGGACAGAACATAATCCTGAAGTTTTAAAGTATGCCAAAGACACAAAAATCAAAGGAATTACTACCGACGAAATTCCATGGTGCAGCACATTTGTTAACTGGGTAGCCTGGAAAGCAGGATTACAGTATTCCGGTAAAGCCAATGCCAGATCCTGGCTAAACGTCGGGGTGAAGGTAACCACACCCGAACCCGGAGATATTGTTGTTTTCTGGCGTGAAAGCCCGCAATCATGGAAAGGACATGTTGGAATCTTTCTTGGTTTTTCATCCGATAAAAAACGGGTATATTGTTTGGGAGGAAACCAGGGCAACAGAGTTTCCATTTCAGGTTACCGGGTGAACACAGTTCTCAGTTATCAACGACTTACAACAGTAAAAAAACTGGTAATTCCTGAACCTACTTTACAAAAAGGAAGTGCCGGTCCGGCAGTTGTTGCTTTACAGGATGCCTTAAAATTACTTTCAATTGATGTTGGTACTTCTGATGGAGATTTTGGTAAAAAAACGGAGGACGGGGTTAAAGAGCTGCAAACAAGAAAACCCAATCTTGAAATAGACGGAGTTTATAACGAAGAAACCCGTGATTTATTAGAATCACTTTTTCAGGCCTGATAATTACTGGAAATTGAAAGTCAGGCTTATTAAACGATTTTGAATTTATCAGTTTAACAATTTATCAATTTCACAATTGCTCAGTTTCACAATTTATCAGTTTAACAATTTATCAATATTACCATTTAACACTAAAAATATAAAGTCATGCCAAAATTAGCAGAGTTAACAACAAAACAATTCGAAGACCTTTTAAATGATTTTTATGCCGAGCCCGTTAAACGACATAAAATGACTGAAGAGGAAGTTAGAGATCTTGCACAACGATTAAACGACAAAATCAACGTCCCTATCATCGACGAAAACAAAGAGGAACAAATCTTTATTAAGATAATTCTAAGGATTGACACATTTTTATATGATCATTTACCCAACGAATTTTACGATGTAATAAGAAGTGCAGACCGGGGCATTGATCAAAAAGAAGCAAAAAGACTGGTTCGCCGTTTAACAAGAATTGCAAACGATAAAATCGATATTCCCTATATTCCTGAAATTGCCGAACAGTTTGCTTTAAAATTTGTAATTGGAATTGTGGTAAAAGCTGCACGAAAACATTTAAATTTTGAAAAAGTCAGGGCAAAATCAAAAGAAATGGTTGTTCCTGAATCTAACGATGATATAGATGAAATGGTTGAGGATTAGGCAAAAATAGTAGCATCCGAGTAACAAATATGTCACATAAAAGATTCTTCGCTTCATTACATTGCGCTCAGAAAGACAAGTTGTTAGTCACATGGAGGCACTGAGAAAAGGGAGGTTTGGCCCCGAGGACTCTGGGCCAAACCTCCCTTTTCTCAAAGCAAACACCTCACAAGAATTGTCATTCCGCGGCGAAGCGAGGAATCTTTTAAAAATTACCTGAACAGTGTTGGAAAAAATATAAGTTTCTTAAAACTTGAATGTCAGTCCTACCCCAAAGGTTTCCATAAACTGAACCATTGGAGATTTTCGCCCGGTTTCTTCATCCATAATTTTTATGTCATCATCATATATCAGCTGGGTCAGTAAATTTGCCGAAAGCCATTCGTTTACCTTCAGATTGAACATCATGGTCCAGTCAACATCAACATTTCCAAAGTTTTCAACATAATTTGAAAATAAATCGAGTTTGGTTTGAAAGGTAACATTTTTAAAAATCTCTTTTTTAGCACCAAATCTAATACTTGCTCCCAATTCACTTCTGAATTTCTTTCCCGGGTCAACTCCAAATTCTCCTGCAGCCGATAATGTATCGTTGGCAACAATTGTAAATTTAGCCGACAAAGGAGAAATAAATAAGGTCATCCACTCTCTTTTGTAGTCCATACCCAAAGCGACATTAATATACGCCGGTGCCAAAAACTCCGAAATCAGATAATCGTCCGGTACCCTTGGATAAAAATACCCCGGTGCAAAATGCGATTTAAAATTTACAGAACCTGCATAATTCCAGTTTTTGCCGGTTGCATATCCTACTTTTGAGTTTAATTCAATACGGTCACTTGATTTGGTAAAATCATTTTTTCCCTCCTTTAAAAACCCAAATTGTAAATCGATATAATTGTCCCAACTCAAACTATCCTTTTTATAGTTGGCCAGATAATTCATTAAAAACTCACCGGACATGGAACTTTGTCCACCTGCAGCCCAATTGGTTAAAGAAACCTGCGAGAAATTTGCAGTAAAAACACCACTGCGTTTCCAGTATTTTACTGTATCAGCGTCTACCTGAGCAAAGGAAAAAACAGGTAGCAAAAGAAATAGAATTAAAAATTTTTTCATAGTATTTTTTATTAGAATCAAATTTGGGATAACAAATCAGATGTGAAGATTTAAGTTTAAAAATTTTAGTTTCTTTTTTACTGTTTAACAAATTGATTAAACATTGGTTTATACAAAACTTAATAAATATGTTATTTAAGATATACAAAATCTGTTTTACCTACAATTTCCGTATTGCACAAATGTGTAATTTAACAGGTGATACGGCAACAAAACGATGGTTCGTCAGATGAACCCATAAAGTGTGTATTCTTTCTATTTCTTACCGATAAAAGTATCGCCTGTAACATAATCTTTAGAAATGTTACAGAAAGTGAATCATCTGAAACAGGCAGATTATGTCCTGCATACCTGAAATCAGGAAATTTAAACTACGAAATAATTCTATTGTATAACCTTAAAAAGTAATTTACTATGAAAACGATTTTTTTATTTTTTACAGCATTTACCCTGTTTATTCTGGGGTGTTCCAAATCCGATGACTTTCCAATTGAAAACAATGATGAGTTTCAATTAAAATCGGCTGATATCAAAAACCATACTGTTGTTACACATAAAGTATTAACCGGTTGGGGGCTTCCTGTTGTGTGTGATCCAAATGACAACCCACTAGATCCTGAGGAGAAAGCGGATCAATTATGTACCTGTGGAGATCCAGAAGAAGGCATTAATTTATACCTGACTACCAGAACACATTATGGTAAAAACGGATTGATTGAATGGCAACACCTTACTTTATCGGGAAAAATGAAAAGTGAATTTACCGGCCAGATTTTTAAAATTCCACAGTATTCCATGAAATGGTACCATAGCGATGATTTTCAATCTTTTCCTCCTGAAAGCTGGGATTTACATTTTACCTGTATTGGAGAATGGGGAACAAAATACATAGGTGCCGGTACTTTGAATTTTGCTACCGGGGAAGGTGGAAGTTTAAGAGCAAAATGCATTGATTATATTGAACCTGAGGAATAATTTAAATTTAATTCCTCTGTAATAACTTATTAATTATTTCCCTTCCTAAATTATTGTATCTTTTACGTTTATCCCCAAGCACACTTTCTTATATATTAAGATGTTGCATGTAAAACATAAAATTTGTATTTTAATGCTGCCTGTAATCTGTAAACCAAAACATTCGGCAGCAAAATATGAATCCCATTTCCTCCATGGATGAACAATTCATTAACAAGCTGACGCAGATAATCGATGAAAATCTGCACGACGAAGATTTTGGTGCTTCCGAACTGGCCGAGCAACTGGGTATAAGCCGGGTGACACTCTATCGTAAAGTAAAATCCATCATTAAAAAATCTGTAAGTGAATTTATACGTGAAACCCGGTTAAAAAGGGCTCTGGAGTTATTAAAAAATAAAGCAGGTACTGCATCGGAAATTTCCTACCGGGTTGGATTCAGAAGTCCTGTATATTTTAATAAATGTTTTCATGCATATTACGGGATTACACCCGGTGAAGTGTTAAAAGGAAAACATGTTCAATTAAAGGAAAAATCCAAACCAAAACTGCCCTTTACAAAAAAACAATTTCAGATTTATTCTATAACTATTTTACTTGTAGGAGTCGTTTTTGTGCTTTATTATTTTGTCCCACCTTATGCATTCAGACAATCTACAGAGGAAAAGAGCGTTGCGGTTGTACTATTTGAAATGAATGATCTGGAAGAGAATCAAATAAATCTTATTAAAACATTCAGAGAAGAAATAAAAAACAGTTTAAAATATCTCGAGGAATTAAAACTTGTTGTAAATAATAATACTGAAAAATACGGTTTTTTTGATTTGAATTTAAAAAGCCTCAGGCGAAAATCAAAGGCCAACTATATCGTATCGGGTAAAGCATTGGCTTATGAAAAAGATAAAGTCAGAATATTTATGTATCTGGTTGATACAAAAACCGGAGAAATATTACCTGGATTAAGGCGTCAGGATATAGATTTGTCGCTGGATGAAGGAATGTATAACAACGTATTAACGGTTACAAATGAAATTAAAAAGGTACTCACTGAAAAAATTGAATTAAAAAAGGAAAATCAATATACTGAAAACAGCACAGCTTTTCGAATGTATATGCTGGGTTTAAATTCATACGATGAGTTCGCTTATATAAAAGGATTTGACTGGAAAAATAGTATGCCTGCCCTTAAAAAGGCACAATCTTATTTTTTTAAAGCAATTGAATATGACTCCAATTATGTTTGTCCCTTAATCGAATTAGGGGATACTTATTTATGGAGCAGGACAAGGTTCAGAAATAATGAACCGATTAATATTCCCCGGACAGAAGTTAAAGATACAGTACTAACACTTACCGACAGAGTAATTCAAATAGATCCGAATTATGTTCCCGCATATTTGTTAAGGGCATGGGTTGTGAATTGGGGGGATAATGAAGGTGCAATAGAATTGGTAAAAAAAGCAATTGAATTAGATCCTACATCCGCAGGCTCTTATTTCGCTCTGTTTCATTTGTACGGATGGAAGGGTGAGGGAATCGACGGCCTTGTTCAATTGGATTGCGTAATAAATGCATATAAGTATAGTAATGAACCATTTGAAAATTCACAGCTACTTCTAATGATGAACAATGTTTTTTCTCAATATGATTTTATTGATGAATCGAAGGATTTCAGGGAAAAGATTCTTACTGCCAACCAGGATACAATAGGATATTTTATTGTTATGCAACAAGCGGAAATGGAACGAAACCTTAAAAAAGTCATCGAATATGGAGAATTAGCATTACAAAAAGATTCTGTTTTATTGCAGGTTATTCAAAGCATTGGGGAATCCTGTATTATTCATGGTGAAATTAAACTTGCAGATTACTGGTATTCAAAATACATAGATAATATAATTGAAAAATTAGATACGGTTTCAACCGATTATGATGTTGCATATATTTTTGATGCTCAGGCACGTCAGGGGAAATTTGGATATTCGATAAGGTTTCCATTTATTATGGCGGCTTACGCTTTTCAAAAAAATGGTAAGGAAAAACGGGCTGAAAATTTATGCCGGGGAAGAATTGATAAAATTCTAAAGCGTTTTGACAAAGAGAAATATAAAAACGGAGAAAAATTCAACCTGGTAATGTTAATTGACGCCATGGAACTTACAATTGCTTATTCAATTTGCGACCAGAAAGAAAATGCCATCGAAATTTGGAATTTATACAAAAATCTCGACAATGTAACCATGTTCAGAAAATTTATTCAGAGTCCGTTGCTGAATAAACTAAGAAATGAACCGGTATTTAAATCCTGGTCAAAAAGAGTGGAAAACAAATATAAATATGAACTCGAGCAGGCAGAAAAAATACTTGAAAAAGAAGGATTTTTAGAAAGTCTTTAAAATCCGTTTTATAATTTAAAATCCAAACCTTCTTCACAATATTTCGTAGTCAAAAAATAGAATTGACCTGGTACGACTATACTCTTTTTCAGCTTAAGATTTTTCAATATTGCTTACATTAATTGAACCAAAAATGAAACAATTAGTCCTTTTTCTGCTATTATCTTTTACAGCTAATATCATTTTTTCACAAGACACAATTCGTTCACTCATCTTTAGTGAAGCAAGAATCGATCTGCATAACATGTACTATATCGAACTTACAAATATGGGCAGTGATGCCATTCGGTTAAACCAGTTTGAAATAGGAAGACTTTCAGGTGATGATTTTGCTTTTATCGCAAAAGATTCCTTCTATACGCGGCTTCCTGATAAAATTCTGGATGCAGGAGAAAGTTACCTGATTTGTACGGCAATTGATTATGGCCTTGAACAATTTAAACTGGGGTTTACTGAGGATTTTAAAGATAAATATAACAACAGCGATCTGTTGGAAAAAGCCGATCTCATAGTACACATGGATGAAACAACATATCCGTATGCAGCAACAGACAGCATAACCCCGATATTTAACAACATATTTAAAAATTTAGGTATAAGTTGCCTGTATATTGAACAACATTTACCTAATGGCGACTCGGTTGTTATAGACCAGTTTAATGGAGTTTTTGATAACCAGGGAAAATTTGTTCAAACCAATAGATTAGATATTGCCGGATTTCCAAACCCAAAATCAAATTCCGTTCTGATTAGAAAGTTTATTTTTAAAACCGGTAATCTCGACTTTTATAATGCTCGTGGAATTGGCGAAGATGATTCGGAATGGATTGTCATTCCTAATAACGATTATATTCTTCATTTTGATAATCCCTGGAATAAAGCCTACTGGACCATAGGTAACCATACAGATATTCATCTTGATGAAAAGACACTGGAATCGGATATTGCCAAAGTTGATTTTGAAAACAAAACGATTACGGTTCCCTGGGGCACAAGAAGGACAGATGGTATTATGAATTATTTTAAAGAAAAACCAGGTATCGCATGGAATTATATTTTGAATCCATATCCTGAAGATTCTTTAGCGCTTACAGCAAAAACCGGAGACAAGCTGGTAATTTTTGCCTGTGGAAACAAAGTTGAAAAAGACACTTTTGGTATAATTGTATCTGATCCTTTACCAGGCGACAACGAGGTAATTCCTGTTATTGACCGATATCCAACCGGATGGTGGAGAAACCTGGTAAAAAATACTGTACTCAACTGGCCAAGGATTACAAAAAATACAAACACAATGGATACCATCTGGGGATATGCCGGAGGAATTCCGTTTGCAGTCCGTACTGATTCGCTTCTTGATGTACTGGAAAAACCATCGAACGCAAGTTGGGAATTCGAACTGGACGATATGAAAAGAACAGAAATAAAAACCGGTGATATTTTAAAAGTTAGCGCACAAAATGGAAATGAAAAAAAATATTACATTGTAGTAAATGATTACCTCCCTAATCATGACGCGACATTGAGTGCGATAACCTGGCCCGATATTCCCGAAAAACATAAAGGATTTTTAGGATGGGAAACAGATACTTTGCCTAACTTTTCGAGTTCTACTTTTAAATACAAATTAAAGATACCTTTTGACTTTGAAGGAATTCCTTCATTTGTTGCAAAAACAAACCATTTAAATGCAACTGTTGAAACCAAAAGGGCAACAAATATATTTGGAAAAATCAATGAACGTACAATCCGGTTTATTGTAACGGCCGAAGATGGTATCAACACCCAAACCTACTCCATAGAGCTTGAAAAAGAAAAATCACCTGAAAATATTCAACCTTTTGAAACACACCCTTTTCTTTCTGAGTTTGTTTTTTGGGATCAATGGAGCAATAGTTTTGCTGAAATCTGTAATCCCGGAACTGTTCCGTTGGATTTAAGTAATTACATGTTTGCAATGGCGTGGAATTCAAATCCGGCAGAAGTTATTGAATCAAGGATGGAAGAAAATCATTGGCTGGATCGGTTTGATAAATATGTTCCGGGTTACAAATGGGTTAGTGAAGAGGAATGGAAAACAAATCCTGGAATTCTGGTTAGCGACCTTGCTGTGAATCCAATTATTCAACCCGGAGATGTATTTTGTTTTGGTGGCATTGGGCAAGATGGATTTACCGAACCCAATTGGATACCTGATTATATCTGGCCGGTACCCTCTGAACTGGATGTTCAGTTTAACAATCATCAAGGATTAAATACCTATAAAAATCCCTGGAACGAACCAATAAGCACTAATGGCAGCCCGGTTAGAAAATGGTTCAATTCCAACTGGTACATGTTTAAAATTTTAAATGATTCCATAAAATTAGGATTAAAACCAGCCAACGATCCTCATGATTTTGAGTTAATCGAATCTTTTGGAATGGCTACCGGAGATAATTGGAGAATTGGAGGAGAACCTGCACAAATGATTTCCAGCTATGTAAGAAAACCTGAAATCTACCAGGGGAATCCGGAAATTCAAAGTTCGTTTGGAACAAATCCCGAGGATTGTGAATGGACCTGGACAAATTGGAATTACTGGAAAAATAAAAATGTGGGCTGGCCACTTGAAATACTTTATGTAGGACACGATATTGGACATCATTACTTCAATCCTCCAACTCATTATATGTCAACAATAAAATCTGAAGTTTACAAGGTTAGCGAGGGATATACCTGGCACGAAAGCATCAGGGGAATTATTACAGGTACCACAGTTGCTCAGTTTTTAGAGCATATTATTAAAAGCAACGATAAGCAAGTCCTTAAAGTAGTCAACAAAAAAGAGGGAAAAGAACTTCCTCAGGATGCCTTACTTGAATTAAACGACACGCTGATAGTTATCTCCGCGGATAGTGCAAACACAACAAAATATATCCTCGAAGTAAATGAAACAGGGCTAAGTTCCAATGCCATTTTAACTTCAGACCAATATAACATCAGTATTGTCAATGAACCAAAAACTGAAATGATATCCGGCCAGACCAATACTGGAACGGCAATAATAAAAGGATTTGAATATGGAACAACCTTACGCACGGTTTTGGCCAACATTACAGTTCCTGATGGAGCACTGTTAACAACTATCAATGGCCGGGAGGAATATGTTCCAACAAAAATGTTGAATTTTAATAAAACTTATGCAAACGTTACCGTAAACAACAACATCTATTTTGATGTGTTGGCCGAAAACGGGATTACGAGAATTGTTTACCAGCTTGTTCCTGAAGTTTCAGAAAACGATGCTTTTATTACTTCCGATGTATATGCTGTTTCCCAAAAAGATATTTTGATTGAATATGTACCACGCAGAACAAACGTTTCCACTTTGCTTGATAATCTTTATCCTTCTGCCGGTGCATCTTTAAAGCTTGTCAATAAATTTGGAAAGGAAAGATTATTCGGGCCGGTTTTTGATGACGATAAAGTAATTGTTACTTCAGCAAACGGCTTATTTACCAGGGTGTATTATATATCAATGCTGGCTGAAAGATATATTCCTGAAACCACTTACCTGGCCTATCTTTTGTCAGACTTTTACGAAATAGATCAATTAAATAACACAATATACGGCGTTTCATCCGACCTGAATGTTTTGGATCTTTTTACCCGGATTGAAGCAGCCAAGCGTGCCACATTTGTTTTAACAGATATGAATGGGTATCAAAAAACATCAGGTACTGTTGCTGAAACAGATTTGATTAAAGTAACCTCATTGGATGGAAAACATGTTGTTTATTACCATTTTGATCCGGCAACTTCAAATACAAAAAATATTGATAATCATATTATGATATTTCCAAATCCCAACAATGGAAAACTATATGTTCAGGGAGCAGAATCCGGTAGTCAACTTGATATTTTTAATTTAACAGGCGCTCTGTTACAAAGTATAACAACAACAAGTAATTTAGAAATTGTTTTTTTGAAAAACAATCCTCCCGGAATATATCATCTTGTTCTGCGCAAAAATAATCTGGTACGGGTATTTAAAATTATAAAATATTAAACAATGATTAAGTAAATCAAATTTAAGTTGATTAAGCGCTTCTATTATTATCATAATCATCATTTGAAACATGATTACAATTTGTGAAACCTCTGTTACACAATTATCATTTTTGTGCAATCTTTTGAAACATAGCTATTAAGTGTTGCAACACGAATTGTCGGAACTTGCATTACAGATTACTGGCTATCAAATACTTATCAATTTGAAGCCACTTATTGCTTAGTGACACATTTCTAGTATTAACCCAAAAATTGTTAGCTATGAAGACGAAATTGCTTATTACAATTCTTGGCATTTTTCTAATGACTACGCTTAAGGTTTTTTCAGTAAATCCTGCAGTGTCGGCCGGAGAAATGTCATCGGAAGCTCAGTTTGCCAATGGCAAAGTTCTAACTGTTAAAATTCCCTGCGAGGGAATAATGAACAACACTTTTGGTGATGCAGATTATCGAAAAGTATCGATTTATCTGCCACCAGGATACGATGCTAACGGGACAGTAAATTACCCTGTACTTTACATGCTCTCTGATTTTAATGGTACCAACGAAGACTGGTTTCAGTTTTTTGGAACAAATGATTTGCCAGTAACTCTGGATAAACTGGTTGCCAGTAAAAAAATTAAACCCATGATACTTGTCTTCCCCGACGGAAGTAATAAACTGGGAGGTGGCTGGTATACCAATTCTTCGGTTGCCGGAAACTATGAAGATTTTGTGGTTGAAAAAGTGGTAACATACGTCGATCAGAACTTTAAAACCCTCCCTTTTGCCGACAGCCGTGGAATTGCCGGAAAAGGAATGGGGGCTTATGGTGCATTAAAACTGGCTACTAAACATCCCGGTGTTTTTAGTACAGTTTATGCTTTAAATGCACTTGTCGATTTTAATACATTTTTTACCCACGAACACATATGGAGTAAGAGTATTAATTCAGCCTTGCAGGCCGGTGAATACCCGACAGATGATGATTTAGCCAACCTGCTTTTAAGCATGTCGGTAGCCTTTGCACCAAACAATCACAGTTCAGTGGTAGCGGGTGCACTTCCGCTTACTGCTCCGGGCACTGTAAATAATAACGTATTTGAGAAATGGCTTGAAAATGATCCGCTGCAAATGATTCAACTGTATCCGGGAAATTTAAAAACACTCAAGTCATTAACCATCGATTGCTCCACCGGCAATGCAAGAATAATGTTGAATAATAATTATTCAGAGGCTTTAAAAAATGCCGGCATAGATCACATCTTTAGTTATTATGATGGTTCGGAAAATGAACAGCTTGCTAATCGGGTAACCCAGGTGCTACTGCCCTCTTTCTCTGATAAACTTGCACATTCTTTAATGAAATGTGATGCAAAGATTTGTAACACCTACGATGACGTCCTAAAGACTTCATTATTAACCGACGGAACCATTTTTATTTCACCTGTTCAGGTCAATTCAGATGGCGTTATGCTGAAATCTGAAAGCATTATGAAATATCATGTTAAGGCTAATGAAACTCAGGAAATAGAATTGGCCGACATGAACAAAGGTCTGTACAGTATTTATGGAATCAGCAATACCGGTTTTGAGGGAGAAGCCAAATTATTTGGATTAAATGGCGGAACTCCAAAAGTAAATATTTGTGTCACTGATTATAACACCGGTAAAAAGGTTTTAGCATGTGGACTAAACGTAAATGGAACAGTTTGTATCCCCGGTTCAAATGGTGAATTTAACCTTGAATTGTCAGGAAAAACTGAACTGTGCTTTCAAAAAGAAAACTACGGGCAACTTACTAAAAGTGTGATGATATATACCGATACCACACTGTCTTATGTTTTAGTTAAAGATTCATATGTTCAGGTGGTTGAAAAAGGTGTTAACAGCCCTGTTTTCGAAGCAACTGTAACTCATGGAAATTTAGCTTCTTTAAGTGATAAAAGCGGTTTTGCAACAGTTGAAAACGAAATATTAAACTGTAGAATATTTAAAACCGGATTTTTTACAGAAGTTGTAAGTATGCCTATGAAACCGGGAGATACAAAAATCATAGAATTAAGCAAAAAGAAAGCGAATATTACATTTATTGTAATGAGCCAAAATGGTCCGGAAGCAGGAGTTTATGTTTATCTGAACGATCAATACAATTATTCTGATGAAAACGGAAAAGTCTATTTTGAAGATTTAGACACCCGCGTTGAATATACCTGTTCTGTGCGTAATTCCGGATTTGAAGAAATACATAAAAAGATTTACCTGGAAGCCGATGAACATGTCTCAATCAATCTGGTGCCAGAGGATAATCTGTCAGAATCAATGGATAAAAGCGGAGAAGCAATCACACACTCCAATGAATTCTTAATGAAGGATTTTAAAGTTTATCCAAATCCTGCCAAAGATTATGTTACCGTTGAAACCGATGGTACAGAACTGTACGCTGTAGAATTATTAACACAAAGCGGTACAGTAATTTATAAATCAATTGTTGAAGGAAACAAACACCGAATAAATATGTCGAATCTAAGCAATGGAGTTTATTTCGTGACTGTAAAATCAAACAACGTTAATCGTACCCAAAGAGTTATGAAGTTGTAAAAAGTAAAAGTCATTATCCGGTTGTTGTTTCTCAGCCACCGGTTCTGCCGGTGGCTTTCCTTAACCTGGATTCGACGCTTTTACTTTTTGATTATACAGAATTAAACAGAAAACCGGAAACATTTAACAGGGCAAGACTCCCTGGATGTTAAATCACAAACACTTTATTTAAAGTTTTAATTAATGTTTTTGCGAGAAGCGGCCATCCACAGGGATGGCCGCTTTATTACATCAATATTTTTCAGAAAATATGGGATTATTATTCTGAATTTGAACATTTTAAATTTATAAATCCTTTTACTTATATCGTTTAATCCGCAAAAAAATGAACGAACTTTTCCATTCGCAACAAGAATTTCTGGAAAGGCTGTATTCCACTTTGGAGGCTAATCTTGAAAACGAACACTTTGGAGTTTCAGAGTTGGCGCGTGTACTGGGAATGAGCCGTACAAGTTTACATCGAAAAATCAATTCTACTTTCAACATTTCTACCGGCCAGTTTATCAGGGAGTATCGGCTAAAACAAGGAATGGAATTACTTCTTACAAAGTCTTATTCGATTTCAGAGGTTAGTTATAAGGTGGGTTTTTCCAGCTCCTCTTATTTTACACGATGTTTTCACGAATACTTTGGATACCCTCCAAGCGAAGTTCACCAGCACAAAAACACTCAAAAAATATCGAAAAAACCTTTCAGAATTTTCAAACCCATTGATATAGACAAATCTGATTTAGTTGTCTGGTTACTGGTTTTTCTGGTTGTGTCAAATATTATTGCAATCAACTATAATCAAATAATTCGAATATTTAAAAAACAGGAAATTAGGATTGCGTTAACCCCTTTTGTTGATAATTCTCCTGACGAAAAACATTCCAAATTACTTGTTATCAGACAAGAAATTATAAGTTCTCTTCGCGAAATTGAAGGATTGCAAGTAGTGAACATACCCAATTATAATTCTTACCTTGAAAGTACGCAAAATGTAATTGAAGATATAAAAAACGACTATCAATTAACACATCTTTTAAGAGGCGAAGGAAGCAGCGAAAATGATGAAACTCAAATTTCGCTGATACTTAGTGATCTAAAATCAGATAAGGATATTTTGCATAAAGAGTTTACTTGCGCTTCAAACCAGGATCCCCAGGAATTTGCAAACGATATGGCTTTTGTTATTGCAGATTTTTTAAATCTGCAATTGACCAAAACTGAGGAGGACAACATTAATAAGAAGAAAACTGAAAATGCTATGGCATTTAACAATTTTTCCTGGGGATTAAATGCTTTAAATGAGGGAAACCTGGTTGGTGCAAAAGAATTTTTTCTTTATTCAACCGGACTGGATTCCACTTACGCCGAACCCTATGTTTGGCTGGCACATATTTATCTGAACATACTTGCACCAACGTTTGACCAAAATCCAAACAAAGCAAGATTGTTGCGGGATACGGCAGAAATGTATGTTGATTTGGCTATTCATTTTGATCCGGATTATTACTGGCCGTATCGTATGAGAGCGGAGATATATAAATACAGAGGAATGACTGAAAAATATCATGATATTATGATGGAATACGAAATATTAAAAGAAAAAGCCGGTGTTATCGATGGGGAGCTACCTGCTCAAAACTATTGGGATTATGCAGGAAAATGGGAGCTGTGCATGGCAATACAAAGCTATTACAGATATTTGTCTTCGGAGAAAAAGGACACTGCTAAACACGAATATTTAAATCTAACGAACAATTTTATTTATTGCCTGAATGAAACAGGATTTCCGGATATTTCATTTAAATACATTAATAAAATATGGGAAATTGGTAAGGCTGGTAATAACAGCAGGGCTGACAAAAAATACAGAGAAAGATTGTTATTCAAAGATTATTATAAAGGAGATTACAGAAAAGTGATGGAAAATGCGGAAAAATGGATGAACAAGTTTGGTACAACCGAGAGTACTTTACCTGTATGGAAAATGAATATGGCTGTTTTAGTTAACGATATAGCTAAAGCAAAAGAGTATCTTCCGGGTTATCTTTCTTTTCGCAAGATGCTTACCGATTCAACGATGTATGAGTTTTTTACAGGCATTTATTTTTATAAAACAGGAGACATTGAGAGAGCCAACTTGTATTTAAATCGTGAAATTTTAAAGTTTAAAGAATCTTTACGAAGTAATCAATCAAGAGAGCAAAGAAAAATAATGAATGCAATTTGGCTGGCCGGAATTTACGCCATAAAGGGAGAAAATAACAATTGCATTGAATACTTAAATTATATTTCCGAAAAAAATAAATTTGATAAAGAACACCTCAACTACCTTAACAGTTACTTTTTCGACAGTGTAAAAGACGAACCTGAATTTATAAGTATTTACGGTCATGTTGATACTACTTTCAATAAAATGCATGAGTGTGTACGAAAAATTTTGGAAGAAAATGGAGAGATTCTTCAGGTAAGTGTCAGGTAACAACCAGTCGGAATTTAAAAATTGGAAGAATTTATTCTGGTTCCCGGTTTCAATATTCGTTTAATCCCTGGCTTATGTTTCTTAATTGCTTGATCCTTTTAATCAGCAAAACCACCTTCTCACAAATCAGTTTGTTAGATATAAACTATTCATTTCAAATCATTTAACAAACAGAAATTCACTTCTACTTTAAAACAGACCATGAAAAGTTTTAATATTATTCTTGTTTCATTAGGGTTTTTCCAACGACTTTTCCCTTCTGTATTAAAATCATTAACGATTAAAATAAATACAATGAAACGAGCATGTAAAATATTTACACCCAAGAGTACAATTAAAACCGGCGAGTTACATACTATATCGCTAAAAACATACAATTTTAATAGTGTGAAAACAACAGCATTATTCACATTCTTATTCCTGGTAACAACTTTGGCATTCGGTCAAAAATATAATATTGATGATATTTCAGTAAAAGCCCCAAAATTTCAGAATGAATTTTATGATTCTGAAAACGAATATTTTTCGCAAAATGCAGAATTACCTTCCGAAGCAAAAACAGATGGAATTCAGGGGGTTTCGGTAATTAGTTTTACGGTATGCGAAACCGGTGAACTTGAAGATGTTAAAATAGTAAACAGTTTATCAAGGGAGATTGATGAAGAAGTGCTCCGTTTACTGGAAGCAACCAATGGACAATGGACACCCGGAAAAGTTAACGGCGAAGCAGTAAGTATGCCATCAGAAGTTAGTGTGGCATTTGTTACAAACTCAACAGAAGATATGATACGTACGGCTAAAAATCATATGCAAAGAGGAAACAAACTGATGTATGAAAAAAACAAGCCCCACAGAGCTTTGCATTCATACAACCAGGCCGCAACAATGTTGCCCAACGAGGAAATTATCCTTGTAGCAAGAATCCTTTGCAACTACGAATTAAATGAAATGGAAAATGCAGAGCAGGATTTTGAAAGGCTTAAAACATTGGCTGAAAGAAATGGTAGCGATACAGATAAAGAACTCTATGCCGACCTGGATACTTTTGTGAAAAACAAAAAAGCAGAAACAATATAATAATAACAGAAACAGAAAGTTAAAGACCAGCCTCTTCGGGGCTGGTTTTTTGTTTTAGATAATTCAAATGGTACAATCACAATTACGGTTATTTTATAACTTATAATTGTTATCTGCATAAAAAATGAAATTACGCTGCGATTTCACCCAATTGATATTCTCCCCAATTTTCCGTATCTTGAATAAAGCAAAATCCAGCAAATCAATGCTTTAAATTTCTCTGCCATGCACAAGGGGTCAATTTCAGAACAAGAATTTCTTAAGAAACTTTCTGAGGTTGTTGAAGCCAATTTACATAACGAAGGATTTGGTGTCAACGAATTGGCAACTGAATTAAGAATTAGCAGGATTACATTACATCGCAAAGTAAAAACATTACTTAAAAAATCAGTAAGTGAATATATCCGTGAATATAAACTAAAACGAGCTTACACATTCCTAAAGGAAAAAAGAGGCACAGCTTCTGAAATTTCTTACGAGGTTGGATTTCATAACCCTTCATATTTTAATAAATGTTTTCATGAATATTATGGGTTCACACCCGGTGCGGTATTAAATGGATTAGTGGCTGACATTGAAAGAGATGAACAAAATGGATTCACTACAAGAAGAAAAATTTCACGACGAAAAATTTTAATCGTAACAATGGCTTTTCTATTGTTTTTTGCAATAATAGTTGGAGTGGTGAAACCATTTAAATTTCAACAAAAGGAACTGGAGAAAACCATTGCTGTACTACCTTTTAGAAACAACAGCCCCGATTCTACAAATGCCTATATTAATGGATTAATGGAATCCATCCTTAATAACCTTCAAATAATTGAAGAGTTGGATGTAAAATCAAGAACGTCAGTAGAACAATATCGGAATACAACATTACCACTTAGCCAAATAGCAAAAGAACTCAAGGTAAATTACATTGTTGAAGGAAGCGCAGCAAAATATGGTGATGAAATTGTTCTTAACATTCAATTGCTTGATGCCAATTCCGACCATCATTTACTTGGTGAAACCTATCAAAGACAAATCAAAGAGGTTAAAGATTACATCGATATTCAGGCTGAAATTGCTACTGATATTGCATCCAAAATAAAAGCCAGAATAACAGAAACAGAAAAAGAGGAGATAAAAAGACTACCAACCGAAAATCTTGCAGCTTACAGGCATTACGAAAGAGGAAATGAGTACCTCAAATTAATGTATTCGAATCAAGCAACTTATAACCATGACGAAAGCAAAAGAAATCAAAAAAAAGCAAAAGCTGAATTTGAAAAAGCCATTGCATTGGATAGTAGTTTTGCAAGACCACTCTTATACTTAAGCAATATTTATATCAGTAATTTGGGGAATTCTCCAAATTTTGAACTTCAATCGGCATACCTCGATTCCGGATTATTTCTGGCTGAAAAGGTTTTATCCCTTAACGACGTAGTAAAAGGTAGTTACGCATGGGCATTAAATTTAAAAGGAACTTATTATCAAACAAAAGGGATGCGTGATGAAGCCATGAAATATTTTAAACAATCGGAGAAAATTAAAAGTAATGATTTCCTGAAATGGCATTATTATCAATCTCTTGCAGTTCGTCATTTTATATTTGAGGAGTATACAGAATCTATAGAAAATGCACTGAAATGTATTAATCATTTACCTGAGGAAGAAAAAACACCAATTTACATTTTACAACAACTTGACATGTCATTTACTAATACGGGACATTTTGAACAGGCGAAGAAATTCGCAGAAAAAGAATTCTTTTCCAATAACGACTCCATTTCATATCTAATTAATTTAGCTAAAATTGAATGGAGTTCGGAAAATAATCAGAAAGCACTCGAATATCTCGGGAGTGCATACAAAATCGACTCAACAAATACAGGATGTTTATATTGGTATACAGGAGTTTATGCCTGGCAAAAAGAATATTCAACAGCACTTTCTTATTTAGAAAAATATATTTTAGCGAAGGAAATGTCTGGTTCTGAAATTACGCCTAATAGTTTTCACGGGTTTATATTTTTACAAAACGGCCGGCATAAAAAAGCGGATAGTATTTTCTCTGTCGCTATAAAACACCACGAAAAAGAAATTGAATATGGAGTACAAAATGCAAATAAGTTTTACTCTCATGGAAATCTTGCAGGAATTTATTCTGTTAAAAATGAAAAAGAAAAAGCACTGGAATATTTAAATGATTTTAACCAAAGAAAAACAATTTCAATAATGTGGTTAAAAATTTTTCAGGAAAATCCAATGTTCGACAACATCCGAAACGAACCCAAATTTCAGGAAATACTTGCCGACAGTGAGAAAAAATACCAAAAAGAACACAAACGAGTTGGAAAATTTTTAAGGGAGTTTGGTGAGATTGATTAATTCAACCACCTCCCCCAGACGCTAAAGGTCAGGGTACTCCTCCTGGGAGGAGGAGAAATTTGACCACCACAAAGCTGGAAGTAGAAAATTGATATATAAAGCATCAGATGACCAAAGCTGAAACAGAATTTACAAACAAGCTAAACGAAATTCTGGAAGAAAATTTCCAGAACGAATCGTTTGGCGTTTCTGAACTGGCAAAAGAAATGGGAATGAGCCGCTCCAATCTGCACCGAAAAATACAATCGGTTTATAAGATTTCAACCAGCCAGTTTATTCGTCAGCAACGTCTGAAAAAAGGAATGGAGTTGCTTCGCGAAACTTCACTTTCAGTTTCAGAGGTTTCTTATAAAGTTGGTTTTGGCAGTCCATCTTACTTTATCAAAAGTTTTCATAATTTTTATGGTTACTCCCCGGGGGAAGTAGGAATCCGTGAAAATATTGAAGATGAAAGCCAAATTATTAAAACAAAAAAGAAAGTTACCGTACTCATTTCATCAGTATTTTTCTTGGGTTTAATTGTTGTGGTACTTTTTTTTGTAATTAAGCCGTTTTCAGTAAACAAGAGTTCTGCAAAATACACAATCGCCATTCTACCTTTTGAAGACAATTCTTTGGAGGGTGAAACACCAATAATCAATGGAATACGTGATGTACTTCATTCAACATTAGATAAAATCGAACACTTCGACATAGTTAATATACTGAATTCTAACAACTATTATAACACAACTAAAAGCACCTCTGAAATTGGAAAGGAACTTAGAGCAACACATATTTTAACCGGTAGTGGTAATACCCATAACGGTAAATGGTCGTTACGACTTTTTTTGATTGAAACAAAAACGAGTAAGACAATTTGGAATGATATTTTTACAGAAGATGTAACTGATAATATATTTTCGGTTCAGAGTTCAATCGGAGAGAAAATTACCGCACAGCTTAATGCAGAACTGACACCAAAGGTAAAACAAGAAATGACATCAAGAATTTCGACAGATTCATTAGCATTTCAGTATTATTTATGGGGATTATCAGCTTTTAGTCAATACATTTTTGAATCAAATTTGAATTGGGACAAACTACATTTAGCAAAAAGCTATTTTGAAAAAGCACTTCAAAGAGATTCAACCATCGCTGGAGCCTATCTAAATTTAGCATCAATTTATATTAATAATTATGCTGTTGGTACTGCTTCAAGACTGGATTTAAAACGACAGGATCTATATCTCGATTCAGGATTCCGTATGGCAAACTTGGCAATAAAATATAATTACAAAGAAAAAGAACACATGCCCTATGTACTTCGTGCCAACTATTATTTTCAAAAAGGAATGTTTGAAAAAAGGGAAGAAGAAATATTAAAAATAAACGAGTTTGGAGTAATAGAGAGTACCAGAGAATTTTGGGAAAATAGACATATGCATGAATTATATAATGCAATAGAAGCATATTACACTTTGTTTGAAATGGGAGTTTTAACAGAACATAGCATAAACGAGCTAAATCAATTTACAATCTGTCTCCATCAAACGGGCCATTACGAAGTTTGCAAAAAATACATCGGGAAGATTTTTGAACTTAACAATAATCATGTACATCGTTTACTAAAACTGACAGAATGTAATAGGTATGCAGGCAATTTTGAAGAAGCCTTAAAAGAAAAGATTGAACTTTACAATAAGGATACAACAAATGGATGGGGAATTTGGAACGTTCTTATTGATTGCATCTATTTAAATGAATTTCAGAATGCGAATATTTACCTTGATAAATTCGTAAGACTATATCCGGACAGCAAGAAATGGCTCCCCGACATTTTCTTAGGATTTTTATTTTTCATTAATGGGGATAATGAATTTGCAGAATTCCATTTAGGAGGTGCAGAAAAAAGGTACCTGGATGAAATTGAATTAAAACGGCCAAACGCCCGATTTTACCTCTCACATTTTTGGCTTGCCAGTATTTATTCGTTAAAAGGAGAAAAAGAAAAAGCGTTGAAATACCTTAAGGAAATTAAGAATCGGGAATTCATTTACAGGGATATGTTAATGAACCTTGAGCATCTGCCTTTATTCGACAACATCCGTAGCGAACCCGAATTCCAGGAAATACTCGCTGATGCCCAAACCAAATACCAAAAAGAACATGAACGGGTTGGGGAATTGTTACGAGAGTTTGGTGAGATAGACTAAAACATACCACCTCGACTTTCGCTTTGTTCCTTACCGAAACCCACTCCTCCTGTTGAGGAGGAGAAATGATAGTTTTTCAATCAAACATTTGATTTAAAAATAAGCCGGTATTACAAATTTCCCCTCCTTCAGGCTAACCTTTATAAACATCTTTTTTTATGTTCCATATGTCAATCTTGATAGTTTCGTCCGGGAAAACCAACATACTTTTATCAGCTTTCGTCGCCGGACGAAGTTTTAGCTCTTATCTAACCCGGCGTTTTACGCCGGGATATTCACATTTGACACTTCCAGCGTCAGAAAATATCCGCCAGCTGGCGGATTAAATGTTAATAGCCCTGGGTAAACGAACGAAGGAAGTGCAACCCGGGGTAAAAGCAAAAATTAAACAAAGGCGCAATTATATAGATGTTCAGGGCGCCAACTTTACATGCGCCGCAATTCAACTGATGATTAAGGAAAATTTAAGTTGAATATTTGTGTATAAAGGGTAGCCTTTAAGGAGGCGTGGCCCGGTTTACACGGGACGGGGTGGTTATTTTTTCAAAATAATCAATATCCAGGGAATTGAAAATTGGAAATTGAGCATTCAGTTTTGAATATTTCCAAATCACAAAAACATTCCAAAAACACCCTTTGCAACATCATCTGCAACATAATTTAAGCCTGTTCAACAGGATTTAAATTCCTCTCCCGAAACTTTAAGTTTTTGGCAACCACGCTTATTGGTTCTGCAACATCCTTTGCCAGACCTTTACACTAAGGAAATTTCAAAGGAAAATTTGTCAAACTTTAAAAATAATTGTCATGAAAAATTTAGTGTTATTAGCAAGTATGTTGATTGGTGTTTTCACCTTCGCACAAGAAAATGAAATTAATGAGGTAAGTTTTGCTCCTCCCAGGTTTCAATCTGAGATCTTTGAATCAGTTAACGATTTTCTTTCTTATCACACCGAGTATCCGGCAGTAAATAAAAATGCGGGCGTACAGGGAACAGAAATAATAAGTTTTAAGGTTTCAGTAGAGGGTAAAATCTCAGATTTTAAAATCGTTAATAGTGTTTCACCGGAAATTGATGAAGAAGTTAAAAGCTTACTTTTAACCACTGATGGCAAATGGACAGCCGGTGTTGCAAACGAAACAGCAGTTGAAATGCAAAAAGAAGTTTCACTGGCTTTTTATCTTAACTCACCCGGCGATATGGTAAAAACTGCCAAAAACCATCTGAAAAAAGGGAATCACCTGATGTATGTAAAAAATAAACCGGCCAATGCCTTAAAGTCATATAATTCAGCTGCATTGATTTTGCCAAACGATGAAACCATTTTAGCTGCAAGAATTTTGTGCAATTACGAACTGAAAGACTTTGAAAATGCCAATGAAGATTTAAACCGGTTAAGGATTTTATCAGAAAGAAAAGGATGGGATTCAGAAACTGAAACTTTTGCTGACCTTGATTTATTTGTAAAAAATATGAAATAAACAACATTCGGCACATGCAGTATTTAAAAGATTACAGACCAATCGAATTTCAGGTTGGTCTTTTTTTTTCGGAAAAGCGTCTTTAACTATTCAAATTGTATATTCGAAAAAATACCAAGTGTTTATAATTTTTCCGAACTTTTATTCTTTTACCCCATCCCCAAGAGGTGCGAATTGATTTTCTCTGCTCCCCTTGGGGGCGGGATATTCAGAGAAAAATCAATTTAATTACTGGCATTATTTCGGATAATCCAATTATTCAATAAATAAAGAACTGAAGTAAAGTATTGTAATATCTAATTTCATTTTTACAGAATAAATCTATATTTAACATTAATTAACATTCTTACAAAACTCCTTATTTTACTATTGTTTTAAATTAATAAAATACTTTTTGTTTAATTTATATTATAGTTTATTAAACTTTTTTGTTTAACTTTTGCTTTATAAGTATTAAACAGAAAAGAACAAATAACAAAATTTTAAAAAAATGAAAACTTTAACATTACTAACAGCAGCATTACTTTTATCGATTGTATCGATAGCTCAAAATCAGGAAATCAATGAGATTAATGTAAAAGCACCAAATTATCAGAATGAAATTTATGCATCTATTAATGATCTCTTAAACGAAAACGTAGAGTATCCTGAGGAATCGAAAAGCGCAGGTTTGCAGGGAACTGAAATTATTAAATTTACTGTAACAACCGACGGAATTTTAAAAGATTATGAAGTGGTGAACAGTGTATCCCGCGAAATCGATGAAGAAGTAATCAGGGTTTTGGAAGCAACCAATGGCAAATGGAATCCGGGAACGGTCAATGGAAATCCGGTTGAAATGAAAACTGAAATATTGTTAGCATTCTTTACACATTCCGAAGAAAATATGATAAGGGTAGCCAAACAATATAAACTCAAGGGTAACAAACTGATGTATGACAAAGAAAATCCGAAAAGAGCAATAAAGGCATACGATCAGGCAGCCAGAATATTGCCTAACGAAGAAAGCATTTTAGTAGCTCGGATATTGTGTAATTATGAGTTGGAAGAATTTGAAAGTGCCGAGCAGGATTACGAAAGGTTACAAGATCTTGCGGAGCAAAACCCAAATAAATCTGGAATTAATCTATATGCTGACCTTGACACCTTTGTAAAAAATATGAGCACCTCAGCGTTATAATATCGATAATTACTTAAAATCATGAGGCCGGCCCTGGTTAAGGGGCTGGCTTTTTTTGTTTATCAATCATTTTTCTCGGCAGGCGAACCTTGAAGTATTCCGTATCTCATTCAAAATGAGGCCCTGACTGTTACAAGCAGAGAACCGTTCCTTCTATTTTCAACTCAGAAGGAACGGTTCTTACAATCTATTCACCCGGTGAATTGAAATCACCGGGTGAATAGTTTCAGTTATACACCCTTTAATATAAAATTTTCCGAATTGAAATATTCATTCATTTTTGCAACATAATTGAAATCATTTAATACAATACTGCTATGTAGTACTTTTCTGAATTCGATAACTTGGTAATACAAATTAAAGCCATTTGTTAACCAAAAAATCGAAAATCATGAAAGCAAAAATTTTACCTCTTACCATTTTTATTGTATTCTGTAGTTCTTATTTCCTTGTTTCTTCGCAGGAAAAAGAGACCAATCAAATATCTACCAATCAACCAAATCTAATAAGTTTAACCAGTCACGACTCTGATTTTCTTAAAAACGGCACTTTGCCAGAAAAATCGTTTTATCAATCCAAAGAAGACTGGCAAACCATAATCGATACAACATGGGGGCCGGGAGATTCTTTTACTAAAAAGAAAGCCATTTTTTATGCCTACTCCGATGCAATCAAAAACAAGGCTGAGGTTATGTATTCCTTGGAGCTGGATTTTGATTCTCTTAAAAACCACTATTTTAGTCAAATTACCGACTCTACCAGTCAGGGAGCATTTTCGGCCCTGATGAGTCGTTTTGCCCTCGATGTAAAAGGCGGTTATAATCTTGCCTACGACAAAAGAGTGATAAATACTCCACTAAATCCGGGAGTTCCTGTTCTAATACAGGGGACCTTGAACACCTCCATAGAACATTTTGGAGCAGTGACTACCACATTAAACGATGGTTCAAACCTGGTACTAAGAGTTGCTCCCAATCATCCACTTAATCTGGAACCCGGAGATGTGATTCTGGGTTACGAAGGTGTACCCTGGAAGAATTTGGCTGATGAATTATTTGACGCCGGACTGCCTGTGCTTTCATCAGTTGGCGGATGTCCATCTGCTGCCAATTATCATAGATATGGTGGGGCCGGAATGAACTGGCATTTGTTTGAAACCATGGATATCCTGAAATATTCAAATGGAGAGACTGTAAATCTTTCGGTACTTCCTTTATTAGAACTAGATTTACCACAAATGGTAAACAATGAACAACTGGCCATACCCAATATTCCTTTTCCTGAAATCAGCATTCCAGCTTTAGCTTCTGACAAACCCGTTACCTATGGAATTCTGGAAAATACAAACATTGGGTATATTTTCAGATCTGCAGCAAGAGATGGAACCTACGATCAATTTTACAACGCATTAAAAGAATTAAAAAATACGGATGCTTTAATTATTGATTTAAGATACCATACGGGAACTACAGGTTATTGGAGTGTAAATTTGGATGTTTTGTTTAATGAAACTCTTCCCAGTATCCGTATGCAAAGACGTTGTATAAATGAAAAAATTGAAATTTGCAAGTGGAATGACATTCAGATAGAATCATTGGATGCTGATTACTACGACAAACCAATTTCTGTTCTGATTGGCCCTTCTTGTATAGACGTTGGGGAGAAAATAGCCCATGAACTAAGCTATCACCCTATGGTAAGATTTTTTGGCGCAAGTTCTTATGCCCAATTAATTCTTGGTTGGGATATAAATAGTTATCCTGACTGGATTCTGAAGTATGCGGATTTTAATGCAAGCCTGGTTTCTGAACCTGATGTTTTATTAAACCGAAAAGAGTTTCCAATTGATATTCCGGTTTGGTTTAATAAAGACGATGTAGCCAAAGGCGTTGACCCGGTTGTGCAAAAATCTTTGGATTGGATAAATAACCTGGCTTACGGACACAGCATTAATCCCGAAAAATGTTCTTTTAATGCAACAGGAGATACTGTGCTTGTGAATACAACAATAGAAAATCCAAATTCTGAGAATATTTCTGCAATGTTGATAATTGAAAGTTTGTATGGAACTTTAATCGACTCCACAGAAATGGTTCAAACCAGTTTAAAAAGCGGAGCAAACTGGCAGGCAAAATGGATACCTGCAGAAACAACTGAAAGCAATTTCTGGCTTTCTGTAAAAGTAAATAATCACTCAGAAGGAACATCCTTTACCAACCGACATATGACGCAAATTACAAACCGACATATTGAAATTTCAAGATTAACTCATAAAGAAAGCTCAAGCAATGAATACCAGATCAATACTGAACTTAAAAATCTTTGTAATAAAGAACCAATACATGGTTCAGTAATTACTGTTTCAAGTGATAATCCATGGGTAAAATCGATAACTCCAAATGAAATACAATTGAAAACAACTCCACCAGGAAGGATCTCAAGAATTGCTGCTTCCAGAATAACAATCGATGCATCAAACTACCCGGGATATATTGATTTAAAATATACAATTGCCGAAAATGGTTGGAGTTTCTGGGAATTGGATACTACACTTAATTTAACAACATCAGTTGAACAGCATGAATTAAAACCTTTGACATATAAGCTGGAGCAAAATTATCCCAATCCGGTTAATTCCAGTACAAACATTAACTGGCAAATACCACAAAATTCTGAGGTTATTTTAAAAGTTTTGGATATTGTGGGACGAACTGTTCGCATCCTGGTAAATGAAGAACGTCCACCGGGAGAATATGAAACCCTGTTTGATGCATCAGGGTTGCCCAAAGGAATATATTTTTACCAGTTAAATGCAGGTGATTTTATTCAAACCCGAAAAATGATTTTGAAATAATTGCACGATGAATTAATTGGTTTCCGGACACATCCAGAGAAAGATTTCAAAAGAATTATTTTATTGGCAGGTCCTCATTCAAAATGAGGATCTGGCTTTA
>ENA-ORCQ01000209-ORCQ01000209.1-marine-metagenome-genome-assembly--contig:-NODE-209-length-27379-cov-4.147608_pt1 | contig 27379 bp, 19 predicted proteins | sample MGYA00237780_ERZ508510 | MGnify/ENA primary metagenome ERZ508510 (study PRJEB26181, sample SAMN06268981) | marine metagenome | isolation source: Tt an E2 anaerobic enrichment on eucalyptus from sediment...
TCATTGCCCCGTGTGATAAAGAATTTATTCCCAAATCATAATCAGGTTGCGGAATTCCCATTTGACTAAAAAAAATCTCCGCCATATTTTCATCAAAATGCTGACCCGTGTGAACAAGTATTTCTTTAATTCCGGAATTTTTTAATGCACGACTTAATGCAGCAGCTTTTACAAATTGAGGTCGGGCACCAACTATTGTGAGAACTTTTGGCATATAATGGTTTCAAAATTTGAAGTTTCAAAAATACAATTTTTGTGAATATTCAACTCTCTGTAAATATTTATTTAGTCTTACACTTGTAAAACTAAAATGCGGTCAAACAATATTTTTAAATTTTTAACGATTAATCAACCCAGGAATATTCAATTATGCTTATGATTCATAAATTGATTTGTAAAAAGAATACTCAATTTCAGGCAAAAAACATATTTGAATCAAACTTTTTAAAATCACCACGGGATAATTGAAAAGCTAAATCTTCTTTGTTTTTCAGAAGTTTTACAAAATCCTTTTTTATTAGGTCTTCCAGAAATTCAATTCCGGGTAAATCAACCAACATTACTTTACACTCAAAAGAAAGGGCCTCAAACACTGCTGTGGAATACACCCCAATTACAAATTCCGATTGGGCAAAAAATCCATACAAGTTTGTATTGTTATTATCCACAACTGTTATATTTTTCTCTTGATCAAGTTTTAATAGTTCAGGGTAATCATTTCGCCATCGCTCATATTCACCCGGATGAAGTTTATAAACCACCTGAAAATCTTTCAACTTATCCTTACATTTCCAAACAAATTCGCTTAATTTCCTGCCGATAGTTCCTTGTGAAATAACCAGAACAGTCTTGCTTTGTTTTTTTATATTTTCAAAATTCTTTTTTTGCTTTTGAAAATAAGGGAATCCATATACTATTTTATTTTCTTCACTTAAGGGAATTGCTGCTGCTTCTTTCCAGTATTCCCCAAAAAAATATATCTTATCGGGGTAATAATCAATACTTTTCTGATTTGGGAAGCTGTAACCCACATGGAATTTATCGATGGTAGCATGTTGAATTTCTATGGTTTCAATCCCGTTTTTTTTGGCAGCTGCAATCAAGGCCAGTTTATAAACGTACGAGCAAACCAGAAATATCTGCTTTGGTTTTCTTTTGTTTAACAGTTTGTCGTAAAACTCGTAATCGTATTTAAACATTAAAATTCCGTTGTGGAATAAGGGTTTTAAATCCAATTCAACATTTAGTTCAGATTTTATTGAAGTCTTGATTTCCGAAATAGATTTCAATTGTTCATCACTAAAACGAAATCCGCTTAATTTACTTTTCAAAAATGACCTGATTTGCTGATAATCCTGATGTTTCCTGTTTTTTTTATCAGCAGGTAAATGCTTGTTCAGGTACAATTCTTCGATTATTTCATATGAATTTTCAGGCAAATCATTTACCAGATAATCTGAATAAATATCAATAAATTTGCCATCAACTTTTACTTTCCGACCGGCACTAAATACCAGAATATCTTTCTGATAATTTCCGCTAAGGGGATTTGAAAAAATAGAATAATATAAAAGAGAAGGAACAGATTTTAACAACTCGGTTAAACTGTTTTTTTTGGTATGTGCATATGCATACAAACCTACTTTTTGAGTAAGGATCAAAAAAATCCTGTGCCTTAGATATTGCCAGATTTTTACTCCTTCAATCTGATAATTCAGAAGGTCTGACTTTTGCTCAATTGCCCAGAATTTTTCTACCAGCTTTTTTATGGAAATCCCGTTGTTCAAAATGTTTGAAATTTTCTGATTTATTTCCCTGCGAGAATTAATTCACAAAGTTTAAAATCGAATATATTATCAATATCTGCTGAATCTGATTCACTCATCACATACTTTCTGATTTTTGTAAATTCTTTTACAGGTTTTGTTTTCAAAGCTTTTACATCAATCAAATAAATTGCGCCATTGTATTCAAAATAATCAGGTATATCCTGTCGCCTTTTTGCTTCTTTATTTAGGGTGAGTGATAAAAAACCTTTTTCATTTTCACTACAAATAACTGAGGCCCTTTTTGATTTTTTTACCGAAACTATCATTTCAGTATCCTGGTTCCAAAGTTGTAAACATTCTTTTATATGATCCTCATTTCTTAAGGGACTTGTAGGTTGCAACAAACAAACCCTGTTGTACTTTTTACCGGCTTTTTCATAAAAATCCAAGGCATGCAGAACCACACTCCATGTATCGGCACTATCACTCGCCAATTCGGCAGGCCTGATAAACGGAACTTTCAGACCATATTCCTCAACAAAATGTATGATATTTTTATCGTCGGTAGAAACACAAATATTTTCATCTCTGCTAACTCCTCTCGCTGCATCGATGGTATAATAAATAAGAGGTTTCCCCATTAGTTTTTTAATGTTCTTGCCGGGCAATCCTTTTGATCCACCTCTTGCCGGAATAATAATAAGAGTATCGTTAATAAATTCCATTATTTTAAATGCTTTGCTATTTCCTGAGCATTCTCATAATCCTGATGTTGCCCGATATCGATCCAATAGCCAATTATAGGATTATGAATGATGGTCCTTTTTTGTTCAATAAGTAAACTCATCAAATCAGTAATATTGTAAAAAGTATTCTTGGGTATCAATTCGAATAACATTTTGTGCAGGATATAAATACCCGAGTTGGCATAATTGGTAAACGTAGGTTTTTCTTTTAATCCTGTTACTTGTTTGTCTTTTTCTGTGAAAATCCCATAAGGTATTTTAAGCGAATAAGAAACTGATGCAACTCCCAGTTCTGCTTTATTGTTTATGGTGTTTAAGTATAAATCTTCAAAGTCGGCATCGGTAAATAAATCGCTGTTCATCAATAATAAATATTCGGTGTTTACCTCTTTCAGTTTTGAAATAGCACCTGCCGTTCCCAAAGGATTGTCTTCCCAGATATATTCTATAGAAATTCCTTTTGCGGTTCCATCGCCAAAATAATCAACAATTTGTTCCCCCAAATATCTTACTGAGATATAAATTTTTCGGATTCCATAAGCAATCAACCTGTCAATGTTATGTTCGATTATGGGTTTTTTGCCCAGCATCAACATCGGCTTTGGTGTTTTATTGGTTAAAGGTTGAAGTCTTTGTCCACGACCGCCTGCCATAATCAAAGCTTCAAGTGGCAGGTTACTTTTTTGCTTTTTTACATCGATAATTCTTTCAACTTTCCCCAGCGTATTAATCACAGGTAATAGGCGTATTCCCAAATCACGTGCTTTTTTAAATTCTTCAACCGAAAAATTTTCGTAAACAGATGTAAATTGGGTAAACATAAAATCTGACACTTTATTATTGAGTGTCAGGCCATTTATAAATCCGCGTCTGATATCACCGTCTGTGAGTGTTCCCACCAGCTTTTCATTGTCGTCTATAACAAAAAGTGTCAAGGACTCAGGAACATCACCAATCTTTTTCATGGCATTGATAATGTTTAAGTTTTGACGGATAAAATTATTTGATAAATCCTTCATGGTAATTTTTCTATAAATCGTAAAACGATTTTGCAATATTTACAGGTAACTTATTCTTTATTATCTCTAATATTTTTTCTGATGCAGAACCATCTCCATAAGGATGTTCCCATTTTTTTGTTTTATCGAAAGTAAATGCTTTTTCGAGAGCACTTTTAATCGATTCTTTTTGGGCTTCGCAATTTATTATGGTTGGCCCTGTTATTCTTCCTTTTTGCCTGTTTCCAATATTTACAGAAGGTATATTGAATACAGGAACTTCGATAATTCCACTTGATGAATTTCCTACTACCGCATCCATAAACTGAATGGTTGAAAGATAATTTAATTGCCCCATTGAAATAAAAGAGACTGTTTTTTCAGGATTGTTTAAAACATATTCATCAATTAATTTAATAATTACTCTTCCCCCTTTATCCGAGTTGGGTTTTGTAAAAATCAGCATTGTATCTTTTAACCCATCCAATGCTTTAAGTAATTCAGTAAACTTTTTTTCTGCTGAATTTTCCTCCAAAGTAACCGGATGAAATGTTACCAACAGATTTCGTTTTTTGAACTTCAGGTTTAACTTTCGTTCAAGCTCTTTTTTTTCTAACAATTTCAAATGAAGAATATTGTCAACTCCCGGAGCACCAACATTAAAAACGGTTTCCGGTTGTTCACCCAATTGTATCACCCTTTTTCTGTATTCTTCTGTTGAAGTAAAATGAAGATGACTCATTTTTGTGATGGAGTGGCGTATGGCATCATCGTAAGCACCTTCGGTAACTTCGCCTCCATGAATGTGTGCAATCGGAATACCAGTAATTAAGGCTGCAGAAGCAGCTGCAAAAATTTCTGTTCTATCTCCCAGCAGGACAATGATATCCGGTTTTAGTTCTTTAAAAGTTTCAGCAAAAGAGCTTTGAGCAATTGACATTGATTTCACTATTCCCACGGCGGTATCAGACGAAAGTTGCATATCAATTTTTGATGTTATAGGAAAACCATCTTTCTCGATTTCCTTCCAGGTGAATCCAAATTCAGGTGAAAGATGCATGCCGGTTACCAATAGCTGAAGTTTTAGATCGATATCTTCATGGACCAGTTTTATCAGGCGTGACAAAAGTCCGTATTCAGCTCGTGTACCGGTTATTATACAAATTTTCCTCATAACTCAATGATTTCATCTTCGTTAAAAGAGCGTTTTGCTTTTTGACCAATTACTTCATCCCAATGCATTGGACTGATTCCTGTTCCCGGCCTTTTTACTGTAATATTTTCAATCGAAAACATTTCATTTTTTTCAATTTTACATGCCGCGACAATACTTTTCCGAACTACCTCCATATTTCTAAGTTCAGTTTCGGAAGGTTCTTTTTTACCGCTGCCGGAAACGGCCAGTTCAACATTCCGGATAGCATTAACCATGTTCTTCAGTTCATCAGGTTCCAGCGAAGCTTTATGATCGGGGCCCGGTAAATTTTTGTTTATCGTAAAATGTTTTTCTATGATTTGAGCTCCCAGAGCAACTGCAGCAACCGCGACCTCAATTCCGGGTGTATGATCTGAATAACCTACCTGAACTCCCAGTTCTTTCTGAAGGGTTAGCATCGCTTTTAAATTGACATCCTTAAAAGCTGCCGGGTATTCCGTACTGCAATGAAGCACAGAAACCTGTTCTTTTCTTAAGCCGCCTGAAGTCAAAACATCCATGGCTTCATTAACTTCTTTCAGGTTTGCCATTCCCGTGCTAAGTATTACTGTTTTCCCTTTTTTGGCAATTCGCTGAAGGTAAGGTTTATTGGTAATTTCTCCTGATGGAATTTTAAACAAATCAATATTGAGCTGATCCAGAAAATCAATACTTTCCAAATCAAAAGCGGTGGAAAGAAATTTTATTCCGGCCTTTTTACAATACAAAATCAATTCATGGTGTATCGATTCTGACAACTCAAGTTTTTTAAGCATAGAATACTGTGAGTTATCCTCATCGGCCAGGTTTGCTTTTTGGTAAGCGGCTTTTTCAACATTTTTACCAACCAGTTTATCAGCTTTAAAAGTTTGGAATTTAACGTAATCCGCTCCGGCAGAAGCAGCAACATCAATTAACTGTTTTGCCATTTCCACAGAACCATTGTGGTTCACCCCTGCCTCTGCTATGATAATCGTATTCATTTATCGAATCTTTCTCAACGGATTTCCTATATAAATTCCCGGTAATTTAATATTTTTTAAAACCTGTGAACCTGCTGCAATTACCACGTTATCAGTAACTGAAGTGTTATTTCCAATCACTGTATTACTTCCAATAAAACAACCCTTTCCCACTTGTACCTGACCATTTGCAATTGAGCAGGTAGAAACATGGCTAAAATCGCCAATTTCAGCCTCATGTTCAATCAATGCTTTTGTGTTAATTATACAAGCTTTTCCAATTTTGGCTCCGGCATTTACCAGAGCCTTGTGCATAATTATGGTACCTTCAGCAATTTCTGCATGTTTGCTTACATAAGCCAAGGGACTAATAATCACAGGCAAATTTCCCCCGGCTTCTATTACTTCATTTAACTTCTTTTCCCGCAATTTATAAGAATCAATCTGACCTATGGTAATCAAAAAGTTAGAACATTCTGGCAGGAAACTTTTCAGCTCATTATCGGTTCCGATAATTGTATAACCTAATATTTTTTGTCCTACTTTTTCGGGTAAATCCAGAATTCCCAATATTTCGAATTCTCCACCCTGTTCGATTATATCGATACAGGAAATGCAATGGCCACCTCCACCTATTAATATGATTGGTTCTTTTTTTCTCATAAAACTACACTGCTTGGAATATTGACAACAGTTTCAGACAATACTTTTGCATTATTCAAATCGTCGGTCTGACAGTTTTTAAACATCGGCAAATTATTCATTAACCGCCATGCCGGCCGTGTCATTACCTTATTTTTATTGGAATATTCAAGAAATTTATCTCTTTCTCCAATATTATCAAATTGGATTGCATTTAACCAAAAATTTGATTTTGCATTTTTGGGTTCATTAATAAATTTGATTTTTGTGTTCCTGAAGAATTCCTTGTAACGGTTGGCAAGCGCTCTTTTGATTTCCACAAAACGATCAATTTGTTCCAGCTGTGCCAGGCCCAAGGCAGCATTAATATTTGGCATTCGGTAATTATAGCCAATGTCATCATGAATAAACTCCCATGCATGCGGAACTTTGGCCTGGGTGCTCAGATGCTTTGCTTTTTGTGCAAGTTCTTCGTCGTTAAACAACAACATCCCTCCTCCGCCGGAAGTAATAATTTTATTCCCGTTAAAACTGATAATCCCTATTTTTCCTGTAATCCCAGTATGTTTATTCCTGAAAAAACTTCCCATACTTTCGGCAGCATCCTCTACCAGTTCAATATTGAATTTTTTACAAATTTCTGCTATTTCGTCTATTCTGCAGGGATGTCCAAAAGTATGCATAGGTAAACAGGCAGCAATTTTTTTACTGGTATTTTTATTAAAGCATCCATCATTTTTTTGTTCCGAATGAGTTTCAAGAAACCGGATTAGCGCATCAGGACTAAGCCCCAAAGTTTCCTTATCCACATCGATAAAAACAGGATTAGCACCACAATATGTAATGGCATTGGCTGTAGCCACAAATGTTAAGGGCTGGGTTATGACTTCCATTCCGGGTTCAACTCTAACCAATTTTAAAGCAAGGTGAATTGCATTGGTACCGTTTACACAAACCACAGCTTTTGCTGCTCCTGTGTATTTGGCCATTTCAATTTCAAACTGATCGACAAATTTTCCAACACTGGAAACAAATGTGGAATCAATACATTCTTCCAGATACTTTTTTTCATTTCCTGCAAAAACAGGCTCATGCAATGCGATAAACTCCGAAGGCTTTTTGTAAGTCTTACGGATAAACTGAATTATTTCCTGAAAAGTATCGTGCATGTTAAACGTTGTAGATATCGGTCTTGTATTTTTTTAAATTCTCCGGATTGGTAAACCATTCAATGGTCTCAGTTAATCCATGCTCAATATCGTATTGGTATTGAAATCCGGTTAAATTTTTAATTTTTGAATTGTCGCCCCAAAGTCTGAAAACCTCAGAATTTTTTGGTCTCAATCTCTGTTTATCAGTAATAAACTCAACATCCGATTTCATTATTTTTTTAATCAGTTCAAGGGTATCTTTCATCGAAATTTCGAAATTGCTGCAAATGTTAATTTCATGCCCTATGGTTGAGTCATTTTCAGCCAGTGCAATCATACCCATGCAGGTATCTTTTACAAAATTAAAATCGCGTGTTGGTGTTAAATCTCCCAGTTTGATTTCCTTTTTCCCGTTGGCAATCTGACTGATAATTGTTGGAATGATAGCCCGGGCTGATTGTCGTGGACCATAGGTATTAAAAGGCCGTGCAATAGTCACCGGCAATTCAAAAGCATTGTAAAAACTCATTGCCATGGCATCGGCACCTATTTTTGAAGCTGAATACGGCGATTGCGGTTGTTTGGGGTGTTCTTCGTTAATAGGCACATATTGTGCAGTTCCGTATACTTCGGCTGTTGAGGTAACCAGAACCCTGATATTCCCGTTTTCTTTGGCAGCAGAGCATATATTTAAAGTCCCTGTGACATTGGTATCAACGTAAGAGGAAGGAGCCACATAAGAGTATGGAATGGCAATCAGAGCTGCCAAATGAAAAATCAAATCCACATCTTTTGTAATGGTTAAGCAAAAATGAGGATCACGAACATCGCCGGTAACAATTTCCAGATTTTCATTTTGAGGGATATCTTCTAACCAACCCCAGTTATTGAATGAATTATAATATGCCAGTGCTTTTACTTTGTATCCTTTTGCCAAAAGTGCTTCGGTTAAAAAAGATCCTATAAATCCATCCGCTCCTGTTACTAATACTTTCATAAATGAATTTCCTGATTTAGTTCTTTTAATCGTTTGTCAAAAATATATAATATTTACGAGTTCGCAGGATTAAACAGGTTTTGATTATTTGGAAGACTTTTCTTTCTGTTTTTGATTTCACAAAAATTAGTTTATTTCCTCAAAAACTTTTTAACCATTGAATTCATATCATCAGACACCCCGGTTAAATAAACAGCTGCAACTGCCAGAACCGAAAAAACCGTACTTCTTATTAAAATGTCCGGGATTAATTTCATTTCGGGAATTAAGAGGGTAATAAAATACGCCGCTGTAAAAATTAAAGCAACAGTTAAAAAGCTCAGATTAAAAGGTTGCATTTTGTATTTAATTTTGAGGAATAAAAACCGCATGATGTTATTGGCAAAAATGGAAACAGCAATTGCGATTGCTCCTCCCATAATTCCATAAACCGGAACAAAAATATACATAGTAATTACAACCAACACCACCAAAACAAGTACAAAATACAGTGCAAATCGGTAATGTGGCGAAAAGGATATGATCTGGCCGTTAGCCCCTGTTGCCATATCGAACAAATAAGCCAGGCCAATAAAAAAGATTACCCATTTTCCATCGGCATATTCAGGCCCTAAAATTTCGAGGATATTACCAATATTAATCCAGATTCCACCAAATAAAAATGCCCCGATAATAAACTGGTTGATACAACTTCGCCGATAAATATCGAATATGTAATCCAGGTCTTTCCTTTTAAATGCATCGGCTATCAAAGTACCTGAAATTCGCAAAAGCGGCCTTGAAGGAATGACTACCAAAGTACCAAAAAAGAATGCGATGGTATAAACACCGGTTTGCCCTAATCCAAGAATCTGATTGATAATTATTTTATCGATATTAAAAACAATACTTCCGCCCAGTCCGGTTAAAATGCTAAACAACGCTACATCTATTATCTCTTTCCGAAGTTTTTTGTCAATAAATTTGAATCGTGGTTGAAAACTCATTTCCCCTTTCACCAGCAGATACAAAAACATAAAAAGTCCTTTTACGCAAACCACAACGGCATATGCCAAAATCAACTGATGCAGATTAAATACGCCAAAAATAAACAGGACAGTAACTGTAAAAATTAAAAGTCGCTGTAAAAATTCCTGGAGAAATGCTCCTAAAACAGCATCGTACAAAACCTTGTTAATCATGTCGAGTTGCACAAATAACAACGTGAAGAGTGTTATCGGCAAGAGCAAATAAACATATTCGGCAAACAATTTCGATTTTTCAAGATTGTTTTCAACAATTACCGGTTTGACGAAAAAAAACACAAGAGACAAAAGCAGAAACCCGGTTAACATTACCGCAAAAGCCAAAAAGAAATATCCGTTGTGGCCTTTTTCTTTATCTCGGAAATAGGTAAATAACCTTGATGTTACACCATGAAAACCCAGAGCAGAAAACTGTGCAAACAAAATCGAGTAGGAAAGTAAAATGCTAAATAATCCGATGGTGTCGGTACTCAAATAACGGGGAAACAAAAAGCTTGTAGTAATAAAACCAATAACAATGCCGGAATACGACCAAATGCTACCCTTTATACTTTGTTTTATGATTATTCCCATTTAGACTACCAAAGAAGTTAGAATTAATTATTTTTGCTCACCATCATTGTTTAAAAATTAAAGTAAACAAAATGACAAAGATAAAAGGCTCAGCCAATATTTTATGGAATCTCGGAATAATAGTTTTCTTCCTAGTTCTATCTTATTCATACATGTCGCCCCTTTTGGAAGGTAAAGTTTTGGAGCAATCTGATATTGTACACCACAAAGGTATGGCAAAGGAATTAATGGATTACAGGGAGGAAACAGGTGATGAAGCAGTCTGGACAAACACCATGTTTAGCGGGATGCCGGGATACATGATTTCGGTGCTTTACCCCGATAACCTGGCTCAACCCATTCAAACCACATTAACAAAATTGTTCCATCCTGCATCGGCAATGATGCTTTATATGCTCAGTTTCTTAATCCTGTTGATGTCATTGGGAATGGACCGGTGGAAAAGCCTGGTTGGAGCCATCGCCTTTGGATTGTCCTCTTATTTTTTGATTATACTGGCTGCCGGGCATAACTCAAAAGCCTATGCCATAGGATATTTACCTGTAGTAATTGCAGGTGTATTAATGGTTTTTAAAGGAAAAAATATTCCTGGTGCCATATTGTTTACACTTGGCCTCTCTCTTGAAATTCTTGCCGGCCACCCGCAAATAACTTATTATGGGATGATATTGTTGGTGATATACGGAATCGTCGAATTTATTTTTGCTATCAAAGAAAAGACATTGCCGGCATTTGCAAAGTCAACCCTAATTCTTGTAGCAGGAATGATAGTAGCTGTTGGAATGAATTTTTCGCGTTTATATACGGCATGGGAGTATTCAAAAGAAACCATTCGGGGGCCATCGGAATTAACTTCAAACAATGAAAATAAAACCAGCGGTCTGGATAAAGATTATGTGGTTCAATGGAGTTATGGAATTGATGAAACACTGAATTTGCTGATTCCTAATTTTAAGGGAGGTGCAACTCAAATCAATGCCGGAGTAGATTCGAAAAGTTATGAAGCACTAAGACAACGTGGTGTTCAAAATCCCCGGCAAGTAGTGCAATCTGTTGTGATGTATCATGGGAAACAACCCAGTACAGCCGGTCCGGTTTACATTGGTGCCATTGTAATTTTCTTGTTCGTTCTTGGATTATTTGTCGTTAAAGGAAAATATAAATGGTGGCTGCTGATTGCAACCATTGTTTCTATTGTTCTATCGTGGGGAAGTAATGTCATGGCACTTACCAGCTTTTTACTCGATTATCTTCCAATGTACAATAAATTCAGGGCACCGAGCATGACTTTGGTAATTGCTCAAATTACTATCCCCTTACTGGGATTCATCGCCTTAAACGATATTTTAACGGGTAAAGTAGAAAAAAAAGAATGGCTAAACGGATTAAAATGGGCAGGCATTATAACAGGCGGATTAACATTGTTATTTTCAATCATGCCTGGTTTGATTGGCGATTTTAGCAGCCCTTATGATTTACGTTTACAATTACCGGATTGGTTGATTGATGCAGCTGAGGAAGACCGCAAAGCTGCTCTGCGTGCCGATGCATTCCGTTCCTTTGTTTTTATTGCACTGGCGGCCGGAGCATTGTATTTATGGAGCATCAATAAGCTAAAAACCAAGCTGTTTATCGCTGCATTGGGATTGTTGATTCTTGTGGATTTATGGGTAGTAGATAAACGATATTTAAATAACGACAACTTTATTTCGAAAAGAGAAACTGCCAATCCTTTTCCTGAAATGCCGGTTGACAAAGCCATCAAACAGGACAAAGATTTGTATTACCGGGTATTGCCATTACAAAATCCGTTTATGGATGCCCGCGCTTCTTATCACCATAAAAATGTAGGGGGTTACCATGCTGCCAAATTACGCAGGTACCAGGAGATTATTGAAAATCATTTGGCTCCTGAAATGCAACAAATGGTCACAGGTTTACAATCCGGGACCCGGCCAGACTCAGTTTTTGCTGAACTTTCGGTAATCAATATGTTGAATTCGAAATATATTATTTACGATTTAAATGGAGCACCCCTTGTAAATCCATATGCTTTGGGTAATGCCTGGTTTGTAAACAACTATAAAATTGTAAAAGATGCAGACGAAGAAATTGCTGTACTGAAAACGATTAATACAGCCAATGAAGTTACAGTAGATAAACGATTTGCTGAATTTGTAGAAAACAAAACTTTCACAAAAGATATCTCAGGAAGTATAGTCTTAACAGAATATCAACCCAATTATTTAAAATACACTGCAAAAGCCGGTTCGGAACAACTGGCCGTATTATCAGATGTGTACTACAGCAAGGGTTGGAATGCTTATATCGATGGTGAAAAAGTTCCGCATTTCAGGGTGAATTATATTTTACGTGGATTAGTTTTACCTGCAGGAGAACACACGATAGAATTCGAATTTCATCCCAAATCATATTACATGGGAAATAATGTTTCACTGGCAAGTTCTCTGCTTCTGATTTTGGCAATCATAGCATATGCCTTTACTGAATACCGGAAAAAGTCGAAAAAAGAAAGTACTGTAGCCTAGCATTTTAGCTAAATGAACCTTAGATTACCTGACTCATTTTTCAGACGCGATGTTCTGGAAGTTGCACCCGATTTGTTGGGAAAAATCCTTGTCAGAAGATTTTCTGCTAACCGCATTGAAAAATATCGTATTACTGAAGTTGAAGCTTATAGCGGCAATGGTGATTTGGCTTGTCATGCCAGTAAAGGCAGGACTCCCCGCACCGAAGTAATGTTTAAAGAAGGTGGATTGGTTTACGTTTACCTGATTTACGGAATGTACTGGATGCTGAATATCGTTACCGGAGAAGAAAACCAGGCAGAAGCGGTTTTAATAAGAGGGGTTGAAAATATCAGCGGGCCCGGAAGAGTTGGGAAAGCACTTCAGCTTGATAAATCGTTTTATGGTGAAAACCTTTTTTCTTCAGACAGAATATGGATTGAAGATGCAAAAAATGTTACAAAATATGTTACCACCCCGCGCATTGGAATCGATTATGCGGGCGAACCCTGGATTAGTAAACCCTGGAGATTTCTGATTAATCCATAACCATTTTTATTGGAAGAATAAGAAGCTTATTTCCCCAATACAAAGCGATCGTACAACCAAAGAAAAATCACTGCTGAAACCGCAACACCCGAATAAACCATCCAGATATTAGAAGGATGATAGGTTTGCCAGAGGTAATTGGTCAATTCAATTTCATTCATCCCCATTTTAGATGCTGCTTCATTCCAGTAATCATTTTTGGTAAATGTCTCTGAGATCTCGGGAATATTTAATCCCTGTTTTGCCACTTCCTTTTTTAACAGGAATATTTTATCTGAGATTCTTTCATAAATATCACCCGATAGAATTCCGGCCAATTGGTGACCTGCAGCAATTGGCAGAAATGATGTACCCATGTACAAGGCCTTTTGATCGGCAGGAGCAATACTTCCAACATACTCTGTAAATTTTGGAGAACTGGCCATTTCACCCAGGGCAAAAATTAAAACACCCAATAAAATTAACCAGCCACTTTGGTTGGAGAACATGAGCCCCAAACCACCTGATAAAACCAATATTCCCCCCATCATGGCAGCAAGTGGTTTAAAGCGCATGGCAATAGTTGAAACCATAAGTTGAAATACAATAATATAGAATGAGTCCATGCTGGTCATCGTAACTGCATTTATGGTACCATTATCGCCTATTGCTTCCGCCAGCCACGGCCATATTGAATGTAATCCGTTATACACTGCACGGGTATCAATCCACTGGTCTATAAAAATCGGGAAGGAATAATACAATTGGTTAAATGCAGTCCAGAACAGGATCATAATTATCAGGAACAACACATATTTTCCGTTTTTGAGTGTGATATAAATATTGACAAATGCCTGACCAATACTCTGAACCAGAGAAGCTACACCTTTTTCTTTCTTTACAGGTTCTTTAAAAAACAACAGGGTGATCAATACATTTACTCCGATGGCCATAATTGCCATATAAAAAACATAAGTCCAGCTGGTTTTTAACAAAGCTCCGGCTAAAAAGGGCCCTATAAAACCCCCGATATTTATCATCATATAAAAAATACCAAACCCAATGGATGATGTTTCTTCGGTAGTGGTTTTAGAAATCATTGCTGAGATAATGGGTTTAAAAAATGCCCCTCCCACACATGTCCAGACAAAGGCAAAAAACATCAAACCATACGAATCAAAAATACTAATCATATAAAATCCGGAGGCATAAATGGCAAAAGCCAGCAACAGAATCCGTTTGTATCCCAATCTGTCGGCAATGGCACCTGTGATTACCGGTAAAAAATACAGTAACATTGAACCGGTACCCATTATCACTCCTTTTTGTGCATGCGAAAATCCCAGTGCTCCCGTATCTGTTGAATTAACAAGAAAAATAGGAAAAGCAAGATAAAATCCGTACCATGCCCAACGTTCAAAAAGTTCAATAACATTTGATGCCCAAAAAGACTTGTTGTATGTTTTAATTGCTGAAAGAAATCCCATTGAAAGTATTTTTATTTTCGTTAAAAATTAAGAGCCTTGTGTTTCCAGTCCTTTAATAATCTCGTCTAATCTTGTATTAATTTCAGTATTCAGCTCATCCTGTTTATATCGATTGGTTAAAATAACCAGGTTGTTAATCATCGACATATTTCTGTTTTGTTCGGCTTCAACAGCTGAAGCAAATCTATCAGGTAAACTAAAATGATATTCCAGTATATCAAAACAGTTTTTTGCCAGTATTCCTGCCAACTGATTTCCTTTTTCAAAGTTTCCTGTTCTGTAATACAATTCTACGGCAGGAAAGGAGTCAAAAGTAAGCGGGATTTTTTCATCGGGGTAGATCTCAAAAAGTTTATCCGCGACTTCAATTCCCCGTGCACTGTCGCCTTCTTCAATTAATGCTTGAGCCAAACGGGCAAACATATATCTCATTTGAGTAATGTTCACTGCCTTTTTGTTGTATTCATCCAAATACACATCCTCGCTGTTTACATTGCCCCAGACAAATTTATTCATCACATTATCGTAAAGAATTTCTGTGTCGATTCTTCCACGATTCATGGAACTTCCCGTGCTTTTTATCGGAACAAAACGGTAAGCCAGCCCTTCAAACTGTAAATAATCGAGAAAGAAAATATTTTGTGTGTACAACAAACTATGGTTAATGTATATGGGTCTTTCCCAGTTGTTTGCAGCCATTATATTTAAAATGGCCATTTCACTTTTTGTAATATAGTTTTTGCTGATTTTAAATTCAACCCTGTCCACTATCTTATCCGCATCTTTCGGTTTTACCGTTCCGGTTTCCAGAACTTTTTCCTTATCTACAGTAATATGAAAATTACGTGTTGGCAAAAAGTCAAGTTTTTCACCACTTACTACTTGTACCTTTGTTCGTTCATCGTTGCTTCCAAGAAAGCTCATTGCTTCACTCAATTCCGCTGAGCCCTTTATTCTTTCGTGAAACAAAACGGCATCCATACGTCCCATAAAATACTGCTCTTCTTCAAAAGTAAATGGCATTGGAGCAGCATCGTTTGAAGCCCTGCGGTGCTGTGAAATATACCAGTCCATTCCCAGATAACTCACATTGATAATTTTTATATCAGGCCTGACTCCTTCCACCTCCTGGACATACCAAAGCGGGAAGGTATCATTATCGCCATAGGTAAAAAGAATAGCATTTGGCGCACACGATTCGAGGTAATTAATGGCATAATCGCGGGTCATATACCGGTTTGAACGGTCATGATCATCGTAATTTTCAGCCAGTAAAATACCGGGTACCAAAACCAGTGAAACCGCAGTAACCAGTGCTGCTCCCAGAATACCTTTCAGAAATTTTTGCACCGTAACATACAAAGCAGGAACTGCCAAACCAATCCAAATGGCAAAAGCATAAAACGAACCTGCATAAGCATAATCGCGTTCTCGTGGCTGGTAAGGGGTTTGATTCAGATAAACGATAATTGCCAATCCGGTAAATATAAAAAGTAACATTACCACCGAAAAATCCTCTTTCCCCTTTTTCCCGCGTTTGTACTGGAAAAACATTCCTATCAAACCAAACAGTAAAGGCAAAAAGTAATAAGTATTTCTACCCGGATCGTTTTTCATAAAATCGGGCATATTTTCTGTAGGCCCCACACGGGGATTATCAACAAACGATATTCCGCTTACCCAGTTTCCCATATCGAAACTTCCGTGACCTTGCACATCGTTTTGCCGCCCTACAAAATTCCACATAAAATAACGCATATACATATGCCCAACCTGGTAGGTAAATAAAAACCTCAGGTTTTCCGAGAATTTTGGCTTTTGCAGGGTTTTTACTTCGCCCCCTTCCCTTACGCGAACAGGATTTCCTTTTACTTTTCCCCAATCTTTATATGCCTGAACATGAGATGATTTTCTACTGTACATCCTTGGAAAGAAAGTCTCCATTTTAGGTTCAAACTCAGTCTTCCCCGAGAGCGTGCCGGTTACTTTGTATTTGCCATCCACTTTATTATATTGCTCTTTTTCATCTACATTGGCAAGAGCCGGAGCATTGTAATAAGGCCCGTAAAATAAGGGTCGGTCGCCGTATTGTTCACGGTTGAGATAACGTAAAAGTGCAAAAGCATTATCCGGATTATTCTGGTTCATGGGTGGATTGGCAGATGCACGGATAATAATAGTGGCAAAAGAGGAATATCCGATTAAAATAACAATTACTGCAGTTGCGGCCGTATGCCAAACCACAAGATTTCTCCTTTTTGTATACCGGAGTGCCCAAACCGAAGCTCCGACAATCAAGGCAATCATAAATAATACACCCGAATTAAAAGGAAGGCCAAAACTATTTACAAAAAGTTTGTCGAACATAAAGGCCAGGCGAGGAACCCCGGGAATAATAACATATTGAATAGCCGCCAGAATACCGATAGAAACCAACATCGCAATAACTGCCCCTTTCCAGGTAAAAGTGTACTTTTTGAAATAATAAACCATCCCGATTGCAGGAACCGCCAGCAGGTTTAACAAGTGTACACCCGTGGATAATCCCATCAAATAGGCGATCAATATCAGCCAGCGATTGGCATGGGGCTGGTCTGCCTCATCTTCCCATTTTAAAATGGCCCAAAAAACAGCAGCAGTAAAAAACGACGACAATGCATAAACCTCACCTTCAACTGCCGAAAACCAGAATGAATCGGTAAAAGCAAAAGCCAGCGCTCCCACCAAACCACTTCCCCAAACAGCTATCTGCTCGCCATTTGTAAGTTTGTCGGGATTAAAAAGTTTTTTAGCCAGATGTACAATACTCCAGTACAACAACATTATGCTTGCTGCACTTGCTATAGCTGAAAGGGCATTTACCATCAATGCCGCTCTTGAACTATCCCCGGCAAAAAGAGTAAAAACCCGGCCTATTATCATATGAATCGGTGCGCCGGGTGGATGGCCCACTTCCAGTTTATATGCACTTGTGATAAACTCGCTGCAATCCCACCAACTTGCTGTCGGTTCAATCGTTAAAAAATAAACGACAGAGGCAACAAGAAATACAAACCATCCGAGAAGATTATTGATTAATGTTGTTTTTTGCATGATTGATTTTTTAGACAGATGCAAATATAACTTTTTAACCCAAAATAAACATTGGAAGCAACCTGAGTGCAGGTGACTTATATCATATGTAAATCACGCTGTTTTAGCGGGAAAGCATAATTTTTATGGGATTTTAGAGATTCGTAATTTGCACATCAACTGAGTATTGCAACAAAAAATATGACAGGAAAAACGAAAAAAAACTTTCATAATATAGCAGAATAAAAAAAATTTATACTTTTGCACCGTCTTTAACGAAAAGGCACTAAAAGGACTGACCCGTGGTGTAACTGGCAACACGTCTGATTTTGGTTCAGAAGAGTCCAGGTTCGAGCCCTGGCGGGTCAACCAGAGATAACTAAGGAGTACATAAACAATTTGTACTCCTTTTTTTATTAGCAATTAAATAGAAAGGGTGGGAAGTTTATCCCGATTGACAAAGGAATTGCAGGAAGCCGCGGTCGAAAAATAAAAAGGGACAACAGAAGATTTTGTTATCCCTTTCAATTTCAACTCTTTTTCAAACAATCTGTTTGATAATAAAAGATCCTTATCAAGTCAAATCCTCACTCAAATTATTCAGTACTTTATGTTGGCTTAAAGTATCCGTATCATAGCGAGGCAAACAGTAATGACATCCGTTATATCCATCGTTTTTAATTAAATCCTCTACTTTTTCCAAACTTTTAAAATACCATTTATTGGCAGGCGACATTTTTGATACCCAGATACAGCCGGGTTTGTGAATTTCCAAACTGCTGAGATTTGCCACGTACCAGTACGGACTTAACCTGTAGAAATATTCAATGGTTACTGTTGATTTATCAGCACTGATATCGTTGACCCTGAAGACGATATAACTTCCGAATTCACCATCCTGTGCTTTTGAAATATAGGTACGCCCCACAACCGCGTTTACACCAAATCGGGAATATCCCGAGGTGGGAATAGTCACTGCAGTCAGGTCGGCATCTCCAATATCTCCCAGGTCTTTTACACCTTTTTGTCCGACATTATTGGCCCAGAATTTTCCTCCCGAATAGTACAAATCCCCACCGGTCAGTGTTCCGCAGGTATTGGTTGAAAAGTCAAAGCTGTCCTTATTTTCCAAAACAGCCTGCAACAGACCATGATTATGAAAAGCGTGCTGAATATCGTTAAAATAAGGGAAACCATTTAAAAGGTTATTATCATTATCTACAGCCCGGTACATGGCCGATAAAAAATTACTTTCATGAGGATCGGAAAAATAGTAATCTTTTGGCGACATGGAAAGAATCTGATGTGCTTCCAAAAGAATCTGGTCTGCAACTCTGGCTCCCGATATACCATAAATAGCTACAAGCCGCTGTCTGAAATCCCACGCTGCACCTCCGATAATTTCCCCTCCACTGTGGCCTTCAATGTTGTAAGTGCTTTTCCCCGGGTACTGCTCGTTGTTGTTAAGGTTTCGAGGATTATTGGTGTACCCTTCACCATGTCTCGACTCGTTTGTAAAACTGCCCGAGAAATAATCAGCAAATCCCTCATCCATGGCATAAGCTTCAATGTGTGTTGAAGGATAACCGATCCAATCGCCATAAATCTGGTATAAAATATTGTGTGTACACTCGTGGTAGATTACATCGCTGCTTCGGGCAAAGTTATTGGTGCCAAACAACATTGGATCTCCTGCCCAGGCATTGTTACGCGGGTCGTTGACCCTTGCATTAAAACGGCTTGTACCTGTCCAAGGATTTATCCATGAATAACCCAGTTCGTATTTAAGCCAGTCGTGAAACAGGTTCATATGGTAAAATACATTGATATGATCCCGGTCAGCAGCAGTCCAGGTATGATTACAGGGACTATTGGTATTACAGGGTTTGGTTTCGATATAGTCCGAACCGTCAACATCCTGCACCCTGGCATAAGGCCCTTCCAGTTTAAATTCGGCTGTACCTACCGGTATAAACAAAAAATCCCACCACCAAATTTGTTTGCTGTAATTTCCTGCACTGTTGGTTGTTGCCTTTCCGGCTCCGACAATTTCCACATGCTGATGATTAACAGGTTCTGTACTTAAAGCATCTGTAGGATTCTCAGGATATATTTCAGCTTCCACTTTCCCGGAAACCACTGCTCCCGGAAATCTGGCTGAATATGAAGTAATAATCGTTCCATCCAGAGCGCTTACAAAAAAGTATTTCTCCAGTTCCGGAGCAGGTTCTTCGGCAACTATCTGAAACTTCCATGCCAGGTGATATTTTATTTTATCTTCCGTTTTTTCAGGATAAATAATTAAAATTTCATCTTTCCACTTTAGTTTTTTTCTTTCCTGAGATTTGTAACTGTTTATGGCTGCTTTAACCGCATCTGCCAGTTTAACTTTTGGTCTGCTTGCCACTCTGATACCCGGGTAATAATCTGCAGTATAAGAATCAATTTTACCATCCTCACTTGAATCTACTCCCACTACGGCATTATGTACCAGAATTCCCCTGTAAAACTGCCCGTATTTAACATACCACCGTTTGTTAATCTTTTTACTTGAAATTACCTTCAGACTTTCATGGTCAACTTCGAACAGATCTTTATGCTCCCCGATAAAGGCTTTAAAATTTATTTCAACATCTTCCCGGGTTAAGGGAACGGCCTTTTTCTTTAACTCAGCCGGGTATTCATCAATCTCAACTACACGGCGCGGAATTTTAGTCAGCCGGTTTAAACTTACCCTTACTTTGTCGGCCAGTTTGACCTTTTGTTTTTTAAGTTTTTTCCGGCCATCAAATGTTTCATTTAATCCTTTTCTTCTTTTTTTCATGACAATCAGTTTTAGAATTGGTTAAATTTCATATTCAGATTTTTCGAAAACAAAACCTGGTTCAATCATCAATCAAGATGTTTTTTATCCATCATATATTAAGAGACTGTTTAAAAAACGTACTACTTTGAAAAAGAAATTTCCCCGCGTCCTGCAGACATAAAATTTTTAGCTTAATGCCTGCCCTTTATTTCCTGGTGTGCTCTTGAACTGTATCTACAATTTAATGGTATTTATTTGTTGAGAATCTTTGTTGTCTATCAACACTATTCCCTCAACAAAGTAGTAACAGTCTTTTAATTTATAAATATTACAAAGTGCTAATATTCTGTCAAATAACAATAAAAGGTACAACTTCCTGCCGACAAATACAAGCCATGGCAATGCTGACCTTTTATTTTCCCGGAAGCGTAAATTTTACACAATTGAAACTTGTTATTACCCGGGAACATGATTAATTTTAATAGCAAAAAATTCAACTAAAAGTCCGCTTATCATGCTAAAAATTAAAATTAACACAACTGGTCTGATTGTTTTTCTTCTGTTTCTTTTGTCCTGTTCTCAACCCAATCCCAGCAATTTACAAATGCTTACTCAAACCACCGGAGTCATCGGTACCAATTGCTATCTTATTTACGACACCCAAAGCAGGGAAGCAGCTTTAATCGACCCTGGCGACACCATTCCTAAGTTACTGGCACATATTGAAAAAGAGAATCTCGACCTGCGTTATATCCTGGTTACCCATTGTCACCCCGACCATATTTATGGTTTTTATACCATGCATTTGCGTGACAAATTCCCCGATGCCAAAGTCTGTTTTTCAGTGGAAGAACTGGAAGATATGACCAAAATTGTGTCTAAATGGAAGGAAGCCTACCCCGATGAAGTTTCTCAGGAAATACAGAACAGCCCGGTATTTTTAGAGCTCTTTAACATGGATTATTCCACCATTGGGCAACCCGATATTTACGTAGAAGACGGGCAAAAACTTCCGTTGGGAGATTTTGAGATTACCGCAATAAAAACACCGGGACATGCACATGGCAGTATTTGTTTTCATGTGAACAACAATTTGTTTTCAGGAGACGAATTAATTTACCATGGCGTGGGAGGCACAAAAACTTCTCCCGCAGCCTCTTTTGATGCACAGGTAAAATCGATTCGCAGGCTCTATACCGAACTCCCCGATGAAACGGTTGTTTACCCGGGGCATGGAAAAAGTACCACCATTGGTGAGGAAAAAAAGGAAAATAAAAATATTACACTAAGCAAGGCATTACAATAATCTACCCCTTTTCCCTTCACCTGCTGACTTGCTTTTCACCTTCACCTGCTGACTCTCTGGTTAGTTTGTTTGTTCCGGCAAGTACATATATATTAGAATTAAAACAACAGTTAAAATTCCTTGTTAATATATTAACACAACCAATGGATGCTGGAGATGACCGAAAAAAGTTAATATAATGGATCACAAAGAAAATTGGCCGGTACTAAATTTTGATGAAATGCAGGATACCCTGGAAACATTGCATCAATGGATACAAATTGTTGGTAAAATCAGGCTCAAAACTATGCCATGGCAAAATCATTCCTGGCATACCACACTTTATATAACAAGCAATGGATTTTCCACTCAGAGTATACCATTTCAGGGACGTGTATTTCAGATAGATTTTGATTTTAAAAAACACAAACTATTTATACACTGTTCGAATACAGAAGTGTCGGAAATGAAATTGTATCCAAGAACGGTTGCGGATTTTTATTCTGAGCTTTTTGAAAAATTGTCAGCTCTTGGAATTCATGTCAAAATTTATGCACGCCCCAATGAAATAGAGCCTGCCATTCCCTTTGCCGAAAACACGGTAAATAAAGCCTATAATCCTGAAGCAGCCAATAAGCTTTGGCGAGCTATGTTAAAAGCCAATGAAGTGTTTTATCAGTTTAGATCCGGTTTTATTGGGAAAGCCAGTCCAGTACATCTTTTCTGGGGGGCATTTGATTTGGCAGTTACGCGGTTTTCAGGAAATCCGGCTCCTCTTCATCCGGGTGGAATGCCCAACATGTCACTGGAAGTGATGCAGGAAGCCTACTCCCAGGAGGTGAGCAGTGCAGGTTTTTGGCCTGGTTCAAAAGATTTTCCCGCTCCAGTTTTTTATGCTTATGCCTATCCTGCAGCAGAAAGTTTTGGCAAACAAAAAGTACAACCCGAACAAGCCTTTTACAGCACCGAAATGGGTGAGTTTTTATTAAAATACGAAGATGTGGCAAAGGCCGCTTATCCCGAACAAACGCTTCTCGACTTTTTACAGAGCACTTATGAAGCAGCAGTAAAAACAAGCAATTGGAACCGTAAAAAGCTGGAGAAAGAATTCTGACAAATCAATTCCGGCAATAAAAATACAGTTGATTATATTCGATATTTTCTCTATTAACATACTACTTTTATCTTATTATACTTTCACTTTGCCCTTGTTCAGCGGGTAAATAACGTCAATCCAATCCAATTGAGCAGGTGAACTTTGAGTTACCGGCTCAATTGCTTTCAACTCAACTTTTGAAACAAAATCCATTCCCACCCGTAATTTTTTTAGTAAACCAAATTAAAATGTATTTTAAAAAGCCAAAAACAAAAACCAGCTTAAAAGCCTGTACCATAAATCATTTTGTTTTACTGATGCTGGCTTTTTTAATTGTTTCCTTTACTGCATGCAGTCCCAAAACTTCTGGTGAAAAACTGCAAAAGATACTTGACAAAGGGGTTAAAAAACACAAACTTCGTGGTGTTTCGGTAGCAGTGGCTTTTGGCTCCGACAGTGTGTGGACAGGTACCAGTGGTATTTCGCACGACACGGTAGCCATGCATCCCGATATGTTGTTTAGTATTGGTAGTGTTACCAAAAATTTTGTAGCCACTCTTACCTTAAAACTGGCTGAAAAAGGGGTACTCTCGCTCGATGATCAGCTATCGGACTGGTTACCCGATTATCCCTATATCGATCCGGGAATCACCATCCGGCAATTGTTAAATCACACCAGCGGTATATTTATGTATTGGAACAATGACGATTTGTGGAAAGCATTAATTGCCGACAGAAACCGCGTGTGGAAACCGGAAGAGGTGCTGGAATATATCAGGGAACCTCATTATCCTCCCGGCGAAGGTTGGCGTTACTCCAATACCAATTACCTGCTGATGGCCATGATTATTGAAAAGGCCACCGGGGAAACACTTGGGACCAATTTTAAAAAACAACTCTGGGAACCCCACCAAATGCAAAACTATTACCTGTGGCTGGCTGACTCTATTCCCGCAAATCAGGCCCATGTTTTTGGCGATAATTTTGTTTTTGGTGCCGCCGAACAGGACCTCACTTTTAAACCCCGCGCCTCGCATGAATCTATTGGTTTTGGTTCATCGGGGATTGTTACTACTGCAGCCGACCTGGCCCGGTGGAGCCAGACATTGTTTGAAGGTGAAGTACTGAGCAAAACATCGATGGAAGAGATGCTGGATTTTGTTGATTTTGCTCCGGTAGCCAATATGAAAGCTTATGGTTTAGGGGTGCAGTTGTTTATTCTGAAAGTCACCTGGGGAAGAAAAGCCTGGGGGCATGGCGGCGGAAATATCGGATCGGCCACCTATATGATCTACTTACCCAAAACCCATACCTCTGTAGTAGTTATGGTCAATGCTTTTCCAACCAATAGTGTCGATTATTTTGCCCGGCAGATTATTCGTGAGATTACCCGCTAAAGGATGTAAAATCCCATTTCCTCTAAGGAAAAAGGAGATTAAACATGTCAACGATTTTTACTATTCCCCCTGCCAGTTTAAAGACCAATTGGGTAAAAACCAGCCTGTTTTGTTTTCCACTTTTCGAACATGGGATGTAAACCCCATCCAGAGTTCTTGAAATTTATTCCCGTATTTTTCTATCAGGTCATTTTCCAGTTCACGCAGGGCGAGGGCACTTTCGGCGCGTTTCATAAAAATATAACAGGGAGTATCGTGCCCAAAAACAACAGAATAAGTATCCCAATCATAGTTTTCAGGAATACTATTGTAAAAGTCGATGTATTGTTTTGTTGCTTCGGCAGCCTCTTTTTCATGACCTGATTTCATGTAAAAAAAGGTCCATTCCACATACCTTTTATCAGGGTGTTGGCCATACTCCCCGCTGGGGTGATACGAAAGGTCTTTTTCCCAGTGTATTACAGAGGTTCGCATGGTCGATAAATCGCGAAAAGCTTCCTGCCCGTCGAAACCATCTTCCTTCATCTTTTTTGAAAGTTCAGCTGTTTTTTCAAATATTTTATCGATAGAAGCAAAGTTTTTGATCGGAACGATCCAGTAGTAGGCATTGTCGTCGTTGGCATAACAATACACCGGAAGATCAAAGCCGTGTTTTTTCCAGAGCTCCACCGTTTTCGACTGAATTTCTCTGAATTTAGCCATGTCGGAGGAACTTACAAATTCTTCAAAAACCACATAGTTGTCGACAGGTGTCTCAGTGTCCTGTGCAACAGTGATGAGTGTAGCAAATCCTGTAAAAAGGACGAAGAAGACAATAAAAAATAAATTCTTTTTCATGGGAAGTAATTTTTGGTTAATTATTAACCTTTACGGTAATTTGCCAATTATGTTATTGAAAACCAGGATTAATCCCCAAACATTTATATCATAATTTTTACTTGACTAACTTGTTATAAACAAAACAATAATTGCCACAGATTCACTGATTCAGCCCGCTGAATCATAAAAAATCAGTGAATCTGTGGCTTAATTTTAAATGCAAATTCCAAACGGAATCAATAAATGTGTAATTTTCATTATTTGGGTTTAATAACGGATACTCGTAAAACAAGATGTAAATGGGCAGAAAGTATAAATTCCATAATCTGAAGGTGTTTAACCAGTAACATGTGCCTTAAATGTTGATTAGATGTTTTTACCGGGAAAGAGTAAAAAACATTCCTGCTGAAATTTCATTTGCGTTGAGCACATACCTTGTCAGTTTTGCTGCGAAGCGATTTTACTGAAACAGGGGAATAACAAAAGGAAAAATAGTTTTAAGATTTAAATAGGGCTCATCACATTTGATCCCTTGCTCAAAGGGCTTTGTTTTTAAGTAAATATTCGTTTATCCAGTAACTAATCAGTTGAAATCTGCTCCCCTTTCCCCTCAATTCTAATTTCAAACTTTGCAAGAGGCTCTTTCCCTTTGCTGGTGAAAGCACAGTCAAAATCGATGGAATGATTTCCGGAAACGATTTCAAATAATGAATTGTTTACTGAAATTTCCTTTATCCTGTGATTCCTTGCATCATAAACCTGAAGATGGCTATCTCCTGTAAATTTTGCATATTCTCCCGGATTCAATGTTACAGGCAAATAAATCTTCCGGCTGTTGTTTAGTTCAATTTTAATTTCCGAAACTACTGCTTCCTGTGCTGTAAGTATAAATTGAAGTATTGCTTTATCTTCTTTATTTTCAAATTTGAAGGTAGAGAATAATGGTTCTCCGGGTTGTTTTTCTTTGGCCTCGTGTTTGAATTTATAGGAATAAATCCGGGAAAGTTCCCATTTCCCTTCGCCTAATGTTTCCAGGTGAAATTCGTTGGCAACATCTTTCATCTGTTCTTTTTGTGTTTCTGTAAAAGCGTTTCCCATTCGTGCTTTTTCCCATTCGCCAATCAGTTGTAAAATTTCATCGCTTTGCCCGTTGGTTTTTAGCACCCTGTCACCGGTGACAAAAGCATAACCCGCATCAAATGCCGCTGAACGTGCAAGCATCCATTCGATATCTTCAACCGGTGTGTTATCGCGCATGCTAAACCAGCCTAACATACCGGGCATTAAATTACGTTGAAAATAAGCCTGGTTTTTTAGCCGGTATTCTGTCTGGCTCTCGCGGAATCCGGCGTACCAGGGTTCTCCCCAGTTCATCCTGCTATACATATGCCAGAAATAATGCGAGGTGCGACTGGCATCGATAATCGTATGTTGCTTTATAGTATCCGAAAGATGATTCCACCATGAACTTGTAAAAAGTATTTCGCCATAATTTCCCATACCGGTTGAACGGTTTCCTTCCAGCCCGTCAAAGGAAATCTGACGAAGTCCGCAATAATTAAATAAATCAGCAATTCGTTCGGCCTGTTCGATACTCAATTCAGGATTGGTAAGAAACACTTTGTATCCATGGTCGGCGAGCAGGGATATATTATTACCTTTTCCATGCAATGCAGCTTTGGTGTTCCATGCTCCACGTTCGCAATTCAGCAATTTCCAGGGTGCGCTTTCTGATACTGTTTCATAACGAATTAATTCTTCGCCTACCATTACGGTATGCAGATTATTGTTTTCGTATTGTGCAAAAAAATCGGGCGACTCCACAGGTATTTCCTTTTGTTTTGAGTTTATGTTTTCTGTCAAAACAGAAGAACCAACTTTTCCCAGTCTTGAATCCGGTATCGGGGTAACATAAGGATCATTTGTAGTTGTAAAATTCGAAAGTGTATGCACACCAACATAAATTCCTTCCTTTTCTGCTTCTTCCACACATATTTTCAATCCATCCCAAGCGTTTGGAAATGCTTTTTCGTTTAACTCAAAATGCCCCCATGTGGCAAAGGGTCCGGGATGATATAAATAGCGCAGTCCGGCCTTTTTTGTATAGGCAATTGCATCACCGATATTGGCTTCTCCAAAGTTAAAAATAAGGTATGCAGCCGAAGCGCTTTGCACTGTTTTTCCCCAGTTCCCATCGATGGTAGGGTGAGGCAGGTTTTCAGTAATTTCAATTTCTCCAAGTGTATTTAAGGTTTCATCCACGGGGCAGCCAAAGAGTGCAATTTTTGAACCTGTAATTCCGC
>ENA-ORCQ01000215-ORCQ01000215.1-marine-metagenome-genome-assembly--contig:-NODE-215-length-26388-cov-4.085174_pt1 | contig 26388 bp, 21 predicted proteins | sample MGYA00237780_ERZ508510 | MGnify/ENA primary metagenome ERZ508510 (study PRJEB26181, sample SAMN06268981) | marine metagenome | isolation source: Tt an E2 anaerobic enrichment on eucalyptus from sediment...
ATTTATTAAAAAATTGAGTATTAAAAAGGTAATAACCCAAAAGAAATAAACCCAAAACCTTAAACGGCCTTCCTGAAGGAATAAACGCAATCCATCGCCATTTTAAATTATGCCAGTTTATTTTTAAAGTTTCAAGCCAGTTTCCGGATTGAAAACCGGCAACCACCTCTTGAGGTGTCATATCTTTATAAACTGTAAGAGCTTCTTTGGAAGATTCAACTGCCTGCGGATTTAATACAAACATGTAGACGATATCCAATGCTACAGGAAGTGCTAAAAACAGAATTGCGATTTTTAATATTTGTTCTTCCTTTATATTTCTGAACAGTACAAAAATAAATCCCAGAATGGCGTACAGGGTTAAAATATCTCCGGACCAAAAAAATGCATGAACACAACCAATAATAAATAAAATAGATAAACGGCGTAAATACATGGGTATAAAGCCCGGGGTATTTTTGTTTTTGGTAAACTGAAGGCTAAAACCAATTCCAAAAAGCAAGGAAAAAATTGTATAAAATTTTGTGTCTACAAAGAATTTTAAAAGCCTGTACAAAAGAACGTCAATTTCAAAATCGCCCAAAGCTCTGATATCTTGGATAGGCATAAATTTTATACCGCTCCAGCTCAAAATATTGGCAAATAAAATTCCAACCAGAGCAAATCCTCTTAGAACATCCAATACAACAATTCTGTCTTTTTTACCGGTAGGTTTTAATACTTCAGGCATGGATTTTTATTTTTTAATATTTTTTAAATAAACAAGAAAAAGAACAAAGGCGATTACCGTTATTAATGCACCAGCCGAATAAGAAATTTCTTTTGACAATGCAAATCCTTCGGGCGCAAAAAGAAGATAGGTAGAAGTAACTGCAGTCATGAATAAAGCCGGGATTAAGGTAATCCAGTAAATCTTTTTATTTTTGGCAAGGTAAATCGAAATAGTCCAAAGAACTATCATCGCCAAGGTTTGATTTGACCAGGCAAAGTATCGCCAGATTATACTGAAATCCAACTGTGTTAGTAAGAGTCCGATAGCAAACAAAGGTAAACTAACCAATAATCTGTTTTTAACGGGTCCCTGAGAATACTTTAAAAAGTCGGCAACTATTAAACGGGCACTCCTAAAAGCTGTATCACCCGATGTAATTGGTGCGGCTACAACGCCTAACAATGCAAGTAATCCGCCAAATTTACCTAACAGAGAATTAGAGATTTCATTAACGACAAAAGCCGCATTGCCGTTATTGGCAGTCATCACATCGTTTAACTGTGGAACACCACCATAAAAACTCATTCCAATTGCTGCCCAGATTAATGCAACGACACCTTCAGAAACCATAGCTCCATAGAAAACTTTTCGGCCTGACTTTTCATTTTTCAGGCAACGAGCCATTAAAGGAGATTGTGTCGCGTGAAATCCGGAAATAGCACCACAGGCAATGGTGATAAACAACATCGGGAAAATTGGAAATTGTTTTGAATTGTTATGCAGGTTTTCAATATTGGTTAAATCCAGCTCAGGAATTTGATACCCTTTTACAAACAATGCAATTATAAGTCCAACAGCCATAAAAAGCAGGGCAAAGCCAAAAACAGGGTATACACGTCCTATTATTTTATCGATGGGTAACATGGTAGCCAATACATAGTATGCAAAAACCAGCCACACCCAAACCGACATACTTGCCCAACCTTCAGAAAAACCTGCGAGAATTTTTGCAGGCCCCATAATAAATACAGCCCCAACCAGTATCATTAACAACACAGTAAAACCACGTATAAACTGTTTTGTACCAGTGCCCATGTATATTCCAACAATTTCAGTAATACTCAAACCTTTGTGTTTTATGGAAAGCATTCCTGAAAAATAGTCGTGAACAGCACCGGCGAAAACAGTACCCAAAACTATCCATAAAAAGGCCACCGGTCCCCACATGGCTCCGGCAATGGCTCCGAAAATAGGTCCTAATCCGGCAATATTTAAAAACTGAATCAGAAAAATTCTCCACCACGGCATGGGTACATAATCAACTCCGTCTTTTAAAGAAAACGCCGGAGTTTCCCTGTTCTCATCTATATCCGCGTTTTTTTCAATAAATTTTGAATAAAAAGCAAATCCCAGGATCAAAACCAACAGACCGCAGAAAAAGGTAATCATAAATGAAGTATAAAATTTGGCTTAAAATTTATTGTTCGATAAATATAAGCAAATTCAATTCTTCCTGACAAATTAGTTTTTAAGAAAAGAAGTACTCTTTGTATTTTTCAACCGGTAGTTCCCATGGCATTGGCAATTGCATTAATAGAAACCAGCAATTCCTTAAGTAGGTTCTCATTCTGATCTTCATCACCGGATTCAAGACTTCGCCAAAGTTTTAAATTTTTAACCTGGTTTTTATGAAGAATATAAAGTGCTTCAGCACGCAAACCTGTTGAATAAAAATGGTTTTTTCTTCTTTGATACATTGGCCTTCCCAGCAATTCTTTCATTAACTCCTGCGTTTTTTCAAATTCAGTGAGAAACACATTTAATATGTTATTTCTTACTTTTTCGTTGCTTACGAGCTGAGCATACATTTTCATGATTTCGACATCGGTACTGGCAAGACTTGTGTCGATGTTTGTTAAAACATACCTTACAAACTGACTTGATGGAATTAATTCTTTCAGTTTTTGGTATTTATCCGGATTATCGGCTTTCATTTTTTCGAGCGTTGAACCCACTCCATACCAACTGGTAATATGAAAGCGCGACTGTCCCCAGCTAAAAACCCAGGGGATTGCCCTTAGATCTGAGAAGGTTCTTTTTCCTGTTCTTCGGGCTGGACGTGAACCAATTTTACTTTTTTCAATTACATCGATTGGTGTTGCCTGTTGGTAGAATTCCAGAAATTCTTCATTTTCAAGCAGAGCAGAGTAAATCTTATAACTTTCCATTCCCATAAATTCAAGAATTTCAGCTGCTTCACTATGCGATTCAGGTTTTTTATTATGCAGTAATGTATTTAGTGTTGTACCGGCAAGTATCAATTCAAGATTATAAGCAGCATTGATTTTATTGGCAAACTTTTTCTCAATGGTTTCACCCTGCTCAGTAATTTTGATTTTTCCTGATAGTGTTCCAAAAGGCAAAGAACGTAAAAACCAGTGCGTAGGTCCGGCCCCGCGACTAATAGAGCCTCCTTTTCCGTGAAAAAACCTGATTTGAACATTGTGTTTTTTCCCAATTTCAGTCAGCTCTTTTTGTGCCTTGTATAAGTACCACGAACTTGCCAAAATTCCACCGTCCTTATTACTGTCGCTGTATCCAATCATTATTTCCTGGATTTTTTGCGACCTTTTATTTTCAACTCTTTGGTATTCCAGGCTATTTTGAACTTCATTCAATCCTAAATATTCATCCATAATTTTTGGACTCGCAATTAAATCATCGATAGTTTCAAACAAGGGAACCACATGAAGTTTAATGACAAGGGATTTTTCGAATGTTGTTAGTCCTGATTCCCTGGCAAGAAGATATAACATCATTAAGTCGCTAACACTTCTGGTCATACTTACAATTAATGAACCAATTGATTTTGATGAATATTTTTCTATATGATTTTTGAGAACATCAAAATATTCCAGTACATTTTTAGCTTCGGCAGGCAAATTTTTCCAGCTTCTGACAAAAGGCCGGTTTGATTTTAACTCTTTATTTATGAGTTCCGTTTTTATTTTATCGGAAATATCCTCAGGAATTGAAATCCCTGATTTTGATTCATTTGTAAGCTGCGCAAATGCTTTCTCATAGTAACTGCTGTTTTGCCTGATATCCAGTTTGGCAAGATGAAATCCGAAAGTTTTTACAAAATGAATAGTTTGATTTACTTCGTTATCAGCTAAAATTGAAAATCCATGTTTTTTTAATCCTTTTTTTAAAATCTTCAGGTCTTCAATAAGCTGGTTTGATTGCGAATAATTCCAGCTTTTATCAACCAATTCATAGGTTTGCTCATTCCCAAGTTTTATGGGGAGTTTCTCCATCAACAGAAGTACAAAAAGTTTGAAAGCTTCTTTTTTATTTGCTGAAACAACAGGTTTTATTTCTGCACCAATTTCAGCAATAATATTTTTTATTTTTTTCGAAACAGAAGGAGGTAAATCATGAATGTCATAATAAAAACTTAGATTTTCAGATAAGCTGTTTAACTCTTTTCTTAAAACAAGAAATGCGTTTAATCTGAGTGTGAGCAGGGTTTTTTGGGTAACTTCGGCAGTAACAAGTGGATGTCCGTCCCTGTCGCCTCCTATCCATGTACCAAAATTGAGTAAAGGGAAATTATTTTTATTAATCAATTTGTCGCTCCTGAAACCAGCAAATTCCCACGCTTGCAGGAGCCTTCTGTTAAGTAATTTATTGATTTCGGGGAATACGTTCACAAAATAGTGTATAACGTTTTCAAGTTCTGTTTCCACCTTTGGTTTTTCAAGGTAATATTCATCAATAAACAATACAGAAGTAATTACTTTTTTTATTTCATTTCGAATTTCATCTTTTTCAAAACTGTTGTACATCGAATTTTCCCGACGTACTAGTAACAAATACAACTCTCTGTATTTTCTCAGAATAACGGTTCGTTTAGCCTCAGTTGGATGTGCCGTTAACACTGGCTGAACTTCAATTTCCTTAAAGATTGAACTGATTTGCTTTTCATTTAGGTTTTCATCCTTTAAAATTTGAAGGCTGTTTGCCCACAATCCGTTTATGGAGTTTAATGATTTTTCTTCTTCCTGTTTTCTTCGGTTTTGAACGGCACCATTGGTTTCTGTCAGGTTAAGCAACTGAAAACAAACCGAATACATGTGGAAATGTTTTTCTGTAAAACTTTCCGAATTAATTTCCTTTTCTCCTATCCATGGAATTTGTTCTGCAAGTTCCTGCTCATTGTTTTCAATTAAAACTTCTTTAAAACAATTCAGGAGAAATTCAAGATCGTGATAAGGTTTTCCAAGTTCCTGTTTGAGTGTATTCAGTTGTTGCATATTTGATTTTTTTTAAAAAACAAAATCCGGTGCTTAAAGTTTTGAAATTATGTAAAAAAGTAATTTGTGGTAAAAGGCTTTTAACCGCCAAAGAAATGTCTAAAAATTATTTGATTTTTTCTCTACATATTTTTGTACTCTTTCAACAATTCTTCGAAACCAGACAGTATAATGATCGGGATATTTATCAATTTCAGCAATAAGTCTTTTGTAGGAAATGTATTTCCATTCTTCCACCTCATCAGTATTAATAACCGGTTTATCATCAGAAATTCCTATAAAAACATGGTCAAGTTCATGTTCCGTAAGTTCATTGTCAAGAACATCTTTGTATTTAAACTCAAATATTTCTGTGAGTTTGGCTTGAATACCCATTTCCTCCATCAACCTCCGGTTGGCTGCACTCAAGGAAGTTTCTCCGGGTTGAGGGTGTGTACAGCACGCATTCGACCAAAGTCCACTGGAATGGTACTTCTTAAATGATCTGCGTTGTAACAACCATTTGCCCTTTGTGTTAATTATAAAAACAGATACTGCCCTGTGCAGTCGTGATTTACGATGGGCTTCAATTTTTTCCATCGTACCAATTTCATTATCAAAATCATCTACTAAAATTACTTTTTCCATGGCCTGAAATTTATTGAAGTGCTGTTTTTCTGTGTTTTTGACTTATGAAAGCTAAGAAAAAAAAACAAGGTAAAGTAATTTTGTAATTGGTTCAGTAAGTATATGATATAAAAAATAACCAGAAAAACCATTTCAGGCAATTATCACATTTCAAAAAGCATAAAAATTCTTTGTAGTTTTGATGTTTGAAAAATCAACTAAAATCTTTAAATGATGAAGCTTAAATATTGTGTCTCCAGGTTTATATTAACAATTCTTATCCAGTTTATAATTGTGTTCGGAGTAGTTGCACAAATCTCAAAACAAAATAAATCAATTGATTCAATCCGAAAGGGCGTAATTCATGTAAAAGCTCGCCGCGGCGCTGAAATATCAATAAAGCAGTTAAAACATGAATTCTGGTTTGGCTGTGCTTTACCCAATGGTTTATTTTCGGGTTCAATGTCGGAGCAGGACAGGAGTATTTTTAAGCAAAAGTTTTTGGAGAACTTTAATTCAGCGGTAACCGAAAATGCGGTAAAATGGGGGAATATGGAAGGCAAAAAAGGGGAGGTGAATTATAAAGTTGTGGACCAAATGCTGGAGTGGACAGAAGAAAATGAAATTCCTTTACGAGGTCACAATATTTTCTGGGGTATTCCAAAATTTGTACAACCCTGGGTAAAGGAATTAAGTGATGAAGAATTGGAAATTACAATGAAGAACAGGGCCGAAACTTTAACTGCACATTATCAAGGTCGTTTTGCAGAATATGATTTAAATAATGAAATGGTTCATGGTAATTATTATGAAGATCGATTGGGTGCTGATATTACAAAAAAAATGACTGATTGGGCAATTGCAGGAGATCCGGAAATCAAATTGTATCTAAATGATTATGATATTCTTACCGGAAATAAGCTGCCCGAATTTCTTGCTCAAATCCGATTGTTTTTAAAACAGGGAATTCCAATTGCCGGCATAGGTGTACAAGGACATCTGCATGCCGAAACATTCGATCGAAAAGAACTAAAAAATGCATTGGATTCTTTGGCTCAATTTAATTTACCTATCAGAATTACAGAATTTAATATTCCCGGTCAGCGTTCAAAATATTACAAGGACAGAAAACTAAAAATGACAGCTGAAGAAGAAAAATTAAAGGCCAAAGAACTGGAAGATTATTACCGGATTTGTTTTGCTCATCCTGCAGTGGAAGGAATTTTAATGTGGGGATTTTGGGAAGGTGCCAACTGGATTCCTGTTTCATCAATGTATAAAAGGGACTGGACGCCAACTCCAGCTGTCGAGACCTATAAAAACCTGATTTTTAAAGAATGGTGGACAACAGAAAACGGAAAAGCAAATAATAAGGGTGAATATTCAATTCCGGCATTTTATGGGAAATATGAAATAATTGTAGACGGAGAAACAAAAACAGTTGATTTAAAAAAGGCTAAAGGAAAACTGGAAATAAAATTCTGATATCTTATTCATAGAAATCGGTTATGTTTAAATTCAGGTGAGTCAGATTTACTCAAATTTTACTTTTCCAAAATCTTCTGGCCGATGGAAGTCAGGATTTTCTGTTTCAATCGGATTCCAGCTTAAAAAATGAGGTTTAGATGTTTCATCTCCACATTTATAAAAATTTGCAGTGGCTCGGATTCGGTGAAACGAATCTATCTCATCGTACGCAAAAGTTTCGGAAGGAATTCTTATCATAATTTCCCAATTGAAATTTCCCTTTTTTTCCTCAAAGGATTCATAACCTAACGAAGATTCTGTTTCCATCATTTCGACAAGTTTAACAGGTACTGGTTTTCTTTTATTTCTTCCGGGGCCGTAACCAACATGTTTTGTGCCGATGCAGTTAAATTCAAAATTATAATAGTTCCTGCCATCAAAAGAGATAAAAAATTCAACACAACTGTCCTTGTACACCTCCCCGTTGGTCCGGGTTTCCTTTGCTTTGATGTAATTTTCAGTTACGATGTATTTTAACAAAATTTTATTGCCGGCATATCCAATTTTAAACCTGACCTTGGGTTTATATTCATATTCGGGCCAGTTATTTGTGTTGATTAAATGACTTACAGTAAATTTATCAAGCAGGTCAAAAGCATCTTTTAAACTAAGCTTTTTTGCTTCTCTGATTTGTTGAATAAGGATTTGTTGCATTTGAAAAAGGTTTATGTAAAAGTAAATACTTGAGTGAATAACACAAAATTTACACATCTTTGCTAAAGCGAAAGCAAACTTTGATAACTTTATTATAATATTACTTTTTTATTATTGATTTACAGATTTAACTAATTCAAAACATGTATACTTATCAGTATCCACGTCCGGCAGTTACTACCGATGCCATTGTATTTGTGCAAGAAAAAGGACAAACTTTTGTATTATTAATAGAGAGAGGACAGGATCCTTTTAAAAATAAATGGGCACTTCCGGGAGGATTTATTAACATGGATGAACTTCTTGAAACAGCCTGTAAAAGGGAATTACTTGAGGAAACCGGATTAGTTGTGGATACAATGACACAATTTAAAACCTTCGATGAAATTCAACGTGATCCACGACATCGTACCTTATCGGTAATTTATTATACGGAACTTGAAAAAAGGCAAAAAGTTAAAGGTGGGGATGATGCATCGCAAGCAGGTTGGTTTCCGCTGTCTCAACTTCCGGAAATGGCATTTGACCATCTTGAAATTCTAACAGATTTTTTTCAAATTAACTGAGAAATAAATTATTACTGAAAATAAATTGCGATTTATAATTGTTTTATTTTACTTTGTAATTCAAAGTACTTTCAATATGGAAAAAAAGGAACAATACATCGATGAGATAAAAGCCATCAAACAAATGATGGAACAGTCGAGCCGTTTTCTTTCATTAAGTGGCCTGTCTGGTATTCTAATTGGAATATATGCATTAATAGGTGCATACATTGCTAACCTTGCATTTCATTCAGGATTGGAAATTACTGACCTGATTAAAAAGATGCTTGGTTTAGCGCTTATTGTATTGTTGATTTCGCTTGCTACTGTGCTTATTCTTACCTACAGAAAAACAGTTTCAGACGGATATAAGGTCTGGAACAAAGGAACGCGATTGATGATTTTAAATTTGGCTGTACCGCTGATAACCGGGGGAGTATTAACTACTGTTTTTCTAATGAAAGGATACTATGGTTCCATAGCTGCATCATTGCTTGTATTTTATGGATTGGCACTTATAAATGCCGCTAAATATACGCGCCAGGAAATCTATTATATGGGATTATGCCAGATAATTCTTGGAATTATTGCAGCATTCATTCCAAATCAGTCAATACTTTTATGGGCATTTGGTTTTGGTTTTGTTCATATTTTGTACGGAACAATTATGCATTTTAGATACGATAATAACACTAAAACCAAAAAAGTGTGAAGGGTTTAATTCAAAAATTGAATAAGGCTTTTGATAACAAAATCAGGTTGGGCATAATGTCCGCGATTTCGGTTAACAGAAAAGCATCTTTTAATGAGTTAAAAGAGTTGATGGGGGTTACTGATGGCAACCTTGCAAGTCATTTAAAAAAACTGGAGGAACTAAAATATATTACTGTACATAAAAGTTTTTTTGGTCGAAAGCCTAATACCGAATACGAAATTACACCAAAAGGTAAGGAGGCATTTGAAATTCATATCAAAGCACTGGAAGCAATATTAAAACAACAATAATTTTTTTATACATACGCTTTGAAAAACAAAGTACTTTTAAAAACAAAAAATAATTAAAAATGGAAACAGTAGAATTTATTCAGGAAAAAACAAAATCGGTAAACTGGAGAATGACATTTAAAGTTCTGATAATTGGAGTTTTAACATTGGTTTTGCTGATACCGCAAATGATGATAATGGGTTTGATAAGCGAAAGAGAAAAGACAGCCAATGAAACAAAAACGGAGGTTATGAAACAGTGGTCCATGCTAAATACAGTTCGCGGGCCTGTACTTACTATTCCATACATCGAGCACACTTATGACAATGTAAATAAAGTGATGGGTGAAGAAATCAGGTATTGCCGTTTTTTACCAAAATCGTTAAATATAAATGGCGAGATTTTTCCACAGGAACGTCAGCGGAGCATATATAAAGTAATGGTATATAAATCTAAAATTGTTCTTTCCGGTTACTTTGAAACGCCCGATTTTCAGGCCTTAAATATAAAACAGGAGGACATAATCTGGGAAAAAGCGCAACTTATCATTGGAATTAATGATTTACGTGGCATAAGTGAATCGGCTGAAATGTTATGGAATAATCAAAAATATATATTCTCTCCGGGTATGGGGGAAGCTTTTTACGGGCAGGAAGGCATATCAGTTCAATTTAACCGTGACTTTATAAATGAATTTCCGGGAGAGTTTTTATGCCGGCTACGTCTGAAAGGCTCTGATAAATTAGAGTTTGCACCGCTTGGAGAAACTACACAGGTTAATCTGATATCGGAATGGAATGCTCCCGGATTTGTTGGGAACTTTTTACCGGAGAAAAAGAATATTACAAAAAGTGGCTTCACTGCCGATTGGAAAATCCTTCATTTTAACAGAAATTTTCCACAGGTATGGAAAGACAATTCGTACAGTATGGATAAAAATGATTTTGGAGTCAGGTTAGTTACTCTGGCCGACCACTATCAAAAAAATATGCGCACAGCAAAATATGCAATTCTGATTATTCTTTTCACATTTCTTTCTTTTTTCCTCAATGAAATAATTACCAAACAAAGGATTCACCCTTTTCAATACATTTTGGTTGGATTTGCAATTCTTATCTTTTATCTTTTGCTTTTGTCTGTATCAGAACAAATTGGTTTTAATTCCGGATATTTTATTGCCGCCGGTTGTATACTTGTTATGGTTCTGTTTTATTCCAGAACATTTCTTAATAAATGGTCGGGCTCTTTTCTATTAACAGCTATTTTGGCCGCATCTTATGCTTTTATTTTTGTTTTAATGCAGCTTGAGTCATTTGCATTGCTTGTTGGAAGTATAGGTTTGTTTGTAACGCTTGCACTTGTAATGTTTTTAACCCGTAAAATAAATTGGTACAATATGTAAAAAGATAAAATCAGATAGCGTTGTACGGGCAATAAAAGTATGACAGGACCCAAACTTTTGTTGTCCGTTTTTATCTGCTTTGTACTTTATCCTAAACTCTCTTTAGCTATATTTGTTCCCTCAAAAAAAACAAATATGCATAATATACTTTTCTGGATAATCATTGGGATTATCGTAGTTGATTTTCTTTTTGAAAAATATTTGGACTACCTCAATACAAAAACAATGAGCGATGTTTTGCCCAAAGAGGTAAAAGGAATTTATGACGAAGAGAAATACAAAAAACAACAAAGTTACCAACGCGAGAATCAGAAATTCGGATTAATAAGTGGAAGTTTCAGTTTTGTGCTAACGCTGGCCATGTTTCTGTTTTTTGGTTTTGCTTTTGTCGATAATCTTGCCTGGGGTTATACATCAAGTGCAATTCTGGCTGCTCTTATATTTTTTGGCTTAATAATGTTTGTTTCAGATTTGCTGAGCATTCCATTCTCTGTTTACAATACATTTGTAATTGAAGAAAAATATGGTTTTAACAAAACCACACCCAAAACCTTTGTTTTCGACATATTAAAAGGCTGGCTGATTGGTGGATTAATAGGTGGAGGATTATTAGCCGTTATAATTTTGATCTATGAGAAAACTCAAAATATGTTCTGGGTTTATACCTGGATTGTTATTTCTGCATTCTCCATTTTTATGGCCATGTTTTATTCCAACCTGATTGTTCCTTTGTTTAATAAACAAACTCCCCTTGAAGAAGGCGAACTTCGCGATTCAATCAAATCATTTGCAGATAAGGTAGGTTTTAAACTGGATAATATTTTTGTTATTAATGGCTCAAAACGCTCAACAAAAGCCAATGCGTATTTTACCGGTTTTGGTGCTAAGAAACGGATTGTTTTGTACGATACTCTTATTGAAGAAATGAAAACAGAAGAGATTGTCGCGGTATTGGCGCATGAAATTGGCCACTACAAAAAGAAGCATGTTATTCAGGGACTATTGATTTCACTGATCCAAACAGGAATAGTTCTGTTTATTTTTTCCTTGCTAATCAACAATGCCACTCTTAGCCAGGCTCTTGGAGTTGAAGTTCCAAACTTTCATATTGGATTAGTAGCTTTTGGAATCTTATATTCACCGGTTTCTTTTATATTGGGAATATTTATAAACATTCTCTCCAGAAAGAACGAGTATCAGGCAGATACTTTTGCTGCAAAAAATTATAAACCGGAGGCATTGTCTTCAGCATTAAAAAAACTCTCGGTTAAAAATTTAAGCAATTTAACACCTCACAAAACATATGTGTTTTTTCACTATTCTCACCCAACATTATTGCAAAGATTAAATCATTTGAAACAATTTAATTCGTAAATTTTAAAGTGGAAATATGAATCTTCGTACTTCATGCTTCCATCTTCCAACTTTTCAAAAATGAAAGCAGAAATAATTACCATAGGCGATGAAATTTTAATCGGACAAATTGTTGATACCAACTCTGCATGGATTGCTGATCAATTTAATATGAATGGCATTGAAATATACCAGATTACTTCGGTGCATGATGATCATGAACATATTTTGGAGGCTTTAAAAAATGCTGAACAAAAAGTTGATTTGGTAATTCTGACAGGAGGTCTGGGTCCAACCAAAGACGATATTACCAAAAATACACTCTGCGAATATTTTAATACAAAACTTGTGGTTCATGAACCTACATTTCAGCATATAAAAAAGAGGTTTACAAAACTCAAAATCGATATGAATCGATTGAATCGAGACCAGGCATTGGTACCGGAAATGTGTATAGTTTTGCCCAACAAAGAAGGAACAGCACCCGGTATATGGTTGGAGAAAAATGATACAATTTTTATTTCTGTGCCTGGAGTTCCATTCGAAATGAAATACTTGATTGAAAACGAGGTATTTCCGAGGCTAAGAAATAGTGGTAAAACAAAAGCCATTTACCATAAAACGGTTTTAACGCAAGGATTGCCTGAATCCATGCTTGCTGACAAACTTGAAAAGTGGGAAGATGCACTTCCAGATAATGTTAAATTGGCTTATTTGCCGAGCCCGATGGCAGTAAGATTAAGACTTTCTGCCACCGGAAAAGACAAAGCTCTTCTGGAAAAGCTGGTGGAATCTGAAATTGATAAACTAAAAAAAATTATTCCTCAGAATATTTATGGTTACAACAATGAAACACTGGCTGAAGTAATTGGCAGAATCCTGGTAAAAAATGGTAATACACTTGCTGTAGCGGAAAGTTGCACGGGTGGATTAATTTCTCATTTAATAACTTCTGTGCCAGGAAGTTCAAAGTTTTATAATGGTTCTGTTACTTCCTATTCAAACCAGGTAAAGGAGAAGATATTGGGAGTAAATCATACATCTTTGAATGAATTTGGTGCAGTAAGTAAACAAGTTGCCATAGAAATGGCTTCCGGTGTCAGAACAGCATTAAATGCAGATTTTGCATTGGCAACAACAGGAATTGCAGGACCTGACGGAGGAACCGATGAAAAACCGGTGGGTACTATTTGGATAGCTGTTGCAACCAGGGAGAAAGCCATTGCAAAAAAGTTTGTTTTTGGAAATAATCGTGAACGAAATATATTACGATCGGCTCAAACTGCTCTTCAAATGCTGAGAAAAGTAATTTTGAAAGAAGAGTAAGGTTTAATAAACAATAACATTTACGAACAAATATTAACGGGTTTTCTTTCTGAAAAGCGGTTCTAAAATCTATTTTTGTTTAAAATCCATTTTAATGAAAAAGTTTAGTTTAATAATAGGCGGAATAGTTTTATTTGTTGTAATTGCATTAATAATACTTCCAATATTTCTTAAACCAACTGTTGTAGAAACCATCAAATCTGCGCTGAATAAAAGGGTTAGCGTAAAGGTGGAGTTTGAAGATATCAATATTTCTTTACTTAAAAATTTCCCAAAGGCAACTGTTGAATTGAAAGAATTAACCTTGATAGGCAAAGGGGAATTTGAAAAAGATACATTGATGGCTATTCAAAATACAAAAGCAAAAATGAGTCTTTTTTCTTTGTTTAAAAGGTCTGAAAGAGGAATTGAAGAAATTATTTTACAGCAACCGGAACTAAAATTGGTGGTTGGAAAATCAAAGAATGTAAACTGGGTAATTACAAAGGTTGCAGAAGTAATTTCAGATGATTCCGGAGATTCTGAAAATAAAGAAAACTCAGGGGGATTCTCACTTCAGTTAAAGGCTGTGAAAATTGAAAATGCAAATATTAGATTTATCGACAGGAGTGTAAACATGGTTCAGTCATTTGAAAATGCCAACTTTAAATTGAATGGTGAAATGTACGGAAACTCAACAGAATTAAAGGTTGATGGCGGGATTGAAAAAATGACAATTAATTACAATGGAATAAAATATCTTTCTAATGTTTCGGTAGAAACCAAAACACTCTTAAATGTTAATTACGAGAAAATGGATATCGCTATTGCTGAGAATGAATTAATGATAAACGGGCTTCCGATGGAACTTGGAGGAATGATTCAGATTCCTTCGGATAGTATGTTTTTTGATTTAGAGGTAAAAACAAAGCATTCTGACTTTACTAACTTTCTGGCATTGGTTCCGGTTAATTATGAGAAATATTTGACCGATGTTGAGACAAAAGGTTCTGCTTCGGTATCGGGAGCGATTACAGGGCTGTATTTTGAGGAAATTTATCCGGAAGTTGATTTTAAAGTAGATATAAAAAATGGTGAATTAAAATATACAAATTTACCCGAGGCAGTTAGTAATATTGAAGCAGATATTTCTTTTTTCAAACCTGAAGGAGAATTGGATTTGGCAGAAATGAAAATTGAGAATGCACATTTTGAGGTTGGTAAAAATCCGGTTGATTTTACACTTTTTACAAATAAACTTTTTTCAGATCCTTATTTTGATGGAGCCTTTGTTGGTAAAATAAATTTCGATGAATTAAAAAAGGCGTTGCCACTGGATAGCGCAAATGTTTCGGGAACGATAGATGCTAATCTTTTTGCAAAAGGGAATTATTCTGCGATTGAAAATGAGGAATACGAACTTATTCAATCAGACGGTATTGTATTACTTGATAATTTTATATATGACTCACCGGAGCTGACCAGAAAGATTTATATTCCAACCGGACAGCTTAATTTTTCTCCCGGGAATGTAACGCTTTCGAAGTTAAATATTAAAGTGGGACAAAGTAGTTTTAACCTTACCGGAAAGGTTACCAATCATCTTAATTACCTGCTAAAAGAAGGCGTTTTAAAGGGTGATATGCAATTGAGTTCTTCGTTTGTAAATTTGAATGAATTGTTAAGACTTCAGAAAAGAAAAGAATACTCAAGTAATTCAGATAATTCTCAAAAGACAGAACAAACCACGGAACAAGAAGCAGATATAAGTGAAAAGCTGGTTTTTGATATTCCTGAAAATATAGATCTTACTTTTCGTTCAAACATTAAAAACGCAGTACTCGACAAAATCGATATTACCAACATTGTTGGTGTAATTACTGCTCAAAAAGGAAAGTTGATGTTAAATGGACTGCACATGAATATGTTTAATGGTATGCTTGATCTTACCGGTTCATATCAAAACTCGCCGCAAAATCAGCCTTTTGTAGATTTTGGTTTGGATGTATCCAAATTTGACATTCCTGTTGCATTCAGGTCACTTTCAGGATTACAAAGAATGATACCGGTTGGTTCACAAAGCCAGGGTACATTTAGTACCTCTTTAAAAATGAACGGAAGAATGTCGGAGGATTTTAAGATTATTACAAGATCGGTAAATGGTAACGGAAATTTCAGTACTGAAAATATGGTAATAACCAACTCGCCCGTTTTTCAGCAACTTAATGGAATTTTGCGGCCTGAGAAACTGCAAAATGTAGCAATCGATGATTTTACAGCCAATTTTCAAATCGTTGATGGAAATATTGATTTAAAACCATTTGAAACCAGGGTAGCAGGACAGGAAACTTCTGTTTCAGGGACATTAAGTGCTGATAATTTACTGGAAATGAGACTCGATTTTAATGTTGAACGGGAGGCATTTGGACGTGATATTCAGAATATTTTAAGTGCAATTCCGGGAAATCAAAAGCTAACGGTATTACCGGCAGGTGTTGAAATTAAGGGCCCGGTAAATAATCCTCAAATAAAAATCGATTTATCTGAAACCCAAAAGGTTGTGACAAACGCTGCAAAAAGCGAACTTAAAAATTCTTTGGATCAGTTGGGAAAAGGGCTGAAAAAACTTTTTAAATAAGAGAAATCCTGAAAATATCTTCTGTTTTGTTATAGGTTTTAATCCATATAATTGCTACTTTGCAAATCAATTTTTTACTAACTAACAGCATCTGCAGAACCATCATTCAAAAATGCACAATAGAGTTGTAATAATTACCGGAGCTTCATCGGGTATCGGAAAAGCTTTAGCCAAAGAATATGCTTCAAAAGGATTTAATCTTGTAATAGCAGCCCGTAGATTAGAGCTGTTGGAGGAGTTAAAGGAAAGCCTGAGTAATGTCGAAGTTTTAGCGGTAAAAACAGATGTAACCATTGAGTCCGACTGTAAATCACTTGTTGAGAAGACTGTGGAAAAGTTTGGTAGAATAGATATTCTGATTAACAATGCAGGAATCTCAATGCGCGCAGCCACTACAGAAGTTGAAATTGATGTTTTAAGAAGGGTGATGGATGTAAATTATTGGGGTACAGTTCAATGTACAAGATATGCACTTCCGTATTTATTGGAAACTAAAGGTTCGCTTGTTGGTATTATTTCTATTGGAGGTTATGTTGGACTTCCGGCTCGTTCCGGTTACTCTGCTTCAAAATTTGCTGTTCGTGGTTTTCTTGATTCGGTCAGAGTTGAACACAGAAGGTCAGGCTTACATGTATTGGTTGCAGCACCTGGTTTTACTTCTTCAGAAATAAGAAAATATGCCCTGACAGCTGATGGCTCTCAACAGGGAGAAACTCCAAGGAACGAAAGTAAAATGATGTCGGCAGAGGAATGTGCACGTCATATTTACAGAGGAGTTAAAAGAAGGCAGCGTAAACTTATTCTTACATTTATAGAAGGGAAAGCTGCAGTACTCGTAGCAAAATTATGGGCAGATCTGGTTGATGGCTTTATTTATCGCACATTTGCAAGAGAACCTGATTCCCCGTTAAAATAAATCCTTTCTAATTTTGAAATTTTCTTAACTATTTTTAATTGCATTCTATTTTAAATAGTAAAGGTTAAATCGATAATTTTATAATCACTAAAAAAATAATCACTTAAATAATGGAAGAGTTAACAATTGGGACAAGAGTCGACCATCCCCGTTATGGAGAAGGAATAATTAGCAAAGACAACATTACCGCGTATGAGATTTTTTTTGAACGAGGCGGTAAAATGGAAATTACAAAACGGAATACAGATTTAACAGTAATTTCTAAAAATGAAGATGGGCCGCAAAGTGAACTGTCTATAAATAAGATAGAAAAGATTTTAAGTTATGTATTAGATAAACATGGAGCTTTAAACGAAGTTGTTCCCTTAGGAGAAAAGTGGGAGGGAGGAAAAATGTTGCTTCAACCTGCCAATCCCGATTTACAGGCAAAAGAAATTCCAATTGAAACTTTCTTTCATAAAATAGTTATGCTTCGTGACCGACTCAGAGTCCTGGAACAGAATATTAACAGTCATAAAAAGTTAAGTGATGAAGAAAAGGTTGGACTTCAGCAATATATTACCCGGATTTATGGTTCGTTAACCACATTTAATGTTCTTTTTTCGGAAAAAGAGTACTACTTTGTAGGAGCAAAATCAAAATAGAATCATTATGCAAAAATCATTTTTAATCGTTTTTTATCTGTTGCTTTCGTTCCTTGTTTCAGGACAGGATTTAACCTTAAAAGTTTGGCCTGATGGGGCACCAAACGATAACGGAATGACTGAACCCGAAGAGAAATACGATGGGGTAAGGGTAAGAAATGTCTCTGAAGCAGAAGTATATGTTTATTTGCCGGAGAAAGACAATAATACAGGTGCAGCTGTAGTAATCTGTCCGGGTGGGGGGTACTGGATTGAAGCGATGGACCACGAAGGATATGACATTGCAGAATGGTTGAAAACAAAAGGAATTGCGGGAATTGTGTTAAAATACCGACTTCCTTATGGAAATCATGAGGTGCCTTCTTCGGATGCACGGCAGGCAATTAGAATCGTTCGTAAAAATGCAAAGGAGTGGGGGATTGATGAAAATAAAATCGGAATTGCAGGGTCTTCTGCAGGAGGGCATCTGGCATCCACGGTGGGAACGAAATTTGATTTGGGAGATAAAAACGGTGAAAATGAGTTTGAAAGAATAAGTAGCAGACCGGATTTTATGCTTTTGCTTTATCCTGTAATAAGTTTTAACGAAGCCATAGGACATATGGGGTCACGTAAAAACTTAATCGGAGAAGGAAACGACTGGAATTTAGCAAAACAATATTCAAATGAATTGAATGTAACAAAAGATACTCCACCAACTTTTATGGTCCTTTCCGACGATGATAAATCAGTAATTCCACAAAATTCAGTGGAATTCTATCTGTCGTTAAAAAAGTACGATATTCCGGCTGAAATGCACATCTTTCAGAAAGGTGGTCATGGCTATGGTATAACAAAAAAGAACCAATCTGCTGATATTTGGCCCGACTTGTTTTACAATTGGTTACAGGCACTGGAAATTATTTGACCGATGCAGAATACACATCCATTAAATGTTATCAAATTTTGTCCGAAGTGTGGTTCTGCAAAGTTTAAAATTTCAGGTGAAAGATCGCTAAAGTGTGAAGACTGCGGATTTCACTTTTTTATCAATGCTTCTGCAGCGGTTGCTGCGCTGGTTACTGATGGTTTTGGTAAACTGATGCTGGTAAAACGTGCCATTGAACCTCATTATGGAAAGCTGGATTTACCGGGTGGATTTGTAGATCATATGGAATCTGTTGAAACTGCTGTTGAAAGAGAATTGTATGAAGAACTGGGTATGAAAATCAAATCGATGAAATACCTGGGATCTTCTCCCAATGAATATATTTTTTCAGGTTTTAGTGTATTTACAATAGATATGGCGTATGAAGTTATTCCGGAATCAATGGATGATTTATCGCCCATGGATGATATTCTTGATTATCGGTTTTATTCGGAAAATGAAATTGATTACAACGAAATCCCTGCACCTTCAATCAAAAAATTTGTTATTGACTTTTTTAAAAAATGAATATCATAAAAAATCGTTTAAAATTACTTAGAGAGCAAATAAAAAGTTTAGAACTTGATGCGTGGTATATTTCCGGCACCGATCCGCATGCCAGTGAATATTTACCTGACAGATGGCAGTCAAGAGCTTTTATTTCAGGTTTTACAGGTTCTTACGGAGTAGTTGTGGTAACAGAAAACGAAGCCGGTCTATGGACAGATACCCGCTATTTTATACAGGCTGAAGATCAGTTGAAAGGATCAGGTATTTCAATGAATAAACTTCGTGTTCCAGATGCAGTCAGTCCTGAAGAATGGTTGTTTGATAAGCTGGCAAAGGGAAACAGAGTTGGAATCGATCCACAAACGATTTCGGTTTCTGCTTACAAAAATCTTGAAAGCGTTCTGGCAAAAAAAGAAATCAAATTGATTGGTACACCTGATTTGCTGGAAGAAATCTGGCCTGACAGACCGGAATATCCTTCTAACGGGATTTTTGATTTTGAGCTTAGTTTTGCAGGAAAATCAAGAATCGAAAAACAAAAATTACTTTCCGAGGAATTAGAAAAAATTGGAGCCGATTATCATGTGGTTTCGATGCTGGATGAATTGGCCTGGGTTTTTAATCTGAGAGGTTCTGATGTGAATTACAATCCTGTATTTATTGGATTTGGATTGATTGGAAAAGAACAGAGTTATCTGTTTACGGAAAAGACAAAATTGCAGGATGATTTAATCGAAACGCTTCAAAAGGATAATATTGAGGTAAAAGATTACAAACAGTTCTATAATTTTCTTTCAGAGTTAAAAAACAAAAATATTTTATTAGATCATTCAACTTCAAATTATTCAATATTTAGTTCTTTAAACAAATACAACAAAATCATACATAATACTTCTCTTATTTCTTTGGGAAAAGCCAGAAAAAACGATGTTGAATTGAATGGTTTTCGCGAAGCAATGAAAAAAGATGGTATTGCCCTGGTAGAATTTTTATTCTGGTTAAAATCAAATATTGGAAAATCAAGGATTACGGAATACGATATTGGTATAAAACTAAAAGAGTTCCGTGCAAATCAAACTAATTTCAAGGGAGAAAGTTTTCCGCCAATAGTGGGATATAAAAGTCATGGAGCAATTGTTCATTTAAGTGTTGGACCGGATAATGCACTTGAGCTTAATGATGATGGAATTTTGTTATTCGATTCGGGAGGACAATACCTGGATGGAACAACCGATATTACACGAACAGTGGCACTGGGGGCTGTTACTGAACAACAAAAAATAGATTTTACATTGGTTTTGAAAGGAATGATTTCATTAAGCCTTGCAGAATTTCCTTATGGTACTAAAGGTTGTCATTTGGATATTCTGGCAAGAAAACCACTCTGGGAAAACGGTATGAACTACGGACATGGAACCGGGCATGGAGTAGGGCATTTTTTGAATGTTCATGAAGGTCCGATGTCTATCAGACAGGAATATAACGAGAATAAAATTGAACCGGGAATGGTTATGTCCAACGAACCGGCATTTTATCGCGAAGGTGAATATGGTATCAGAACTGAAAATATGATTGTTTGTGTTGAGAAAGAAGAAACAGAGTTTGGTCAGTTCCTGGGATTCGAAACACTTACTTTGTGTCCGATTGATACAGGTTTAGTTGTTTTGGAATTGCTTTCAGAAAAAGAAAAGTTATGGCTAAATGATTATCACAAAAAGGTTAATAATACTTTAAAACCTTTGCTGGATAAAAATTATCACGGTTTTCTGGATGAACTTACCCAATCGATATAAACTAAATTGTAAATATAAAATATGTATAAATCAGTGAAAATACCCAGAACCAAAGTGTCCAGACATTGATTTTTTTTCGGTATTTCTCTAAAAAGTACATATTGTATTTTTTCAAATCCGGTATAATTAACAAGATACGTGTATATCTGACTTCAAAAAAGTGATCAATATAATCCAGAAATGATTGGTGATTGTGCTTTCTTTTTAGTTTATCAAGCTTGAAAATATAATACATTCTCATATATGCAGATGCCACAAAGATAAAACCTGAAAATATACCTAAAATTATAATCAAATAGGATTCCTGTTTGCTTATTGCAACAAAAGTTGTAATCGTAAAAAGTATAAGAATACTGCTTATTAAGGAGAAGTAAGCTTTGTTTTTTTCGGGATTTGATTTGCTGTATTTCATAATTAAGTGTTCATCTTATTCTTTTAACAAGGAATAGTAAAATAGAACTTGCTGCCCTTTCCTTTTTTAGTCTCGAGCCAGATTTGCCCACCGCTTTTTTCAACAAAATCTTTACATATTATCAGTCCTAAACCTTTAAAAGCATTGGCATTGCCATTAATTGAATTTTTATTTCTCTGACTAAAATACTCAAGAATATGAGCTTGTTCAATTCCGGGGCCATTATCGGCTACACAAAAAGTCAGAGCCTTATTACAGACTTTTGCTGAAATTTTGATTTCTCCTCCGGGCTGTGTATACTGCACTGCATTGGATATCAGGTTTCTAAAAATTGTAGCCAGAATATTTTTATCGGTTTGAATTAAAATATCATTTTCAATGTTATTGTGGATAGATATTCCTTTTACCGAGGCGTTGTTTTTTGAGACTTTTAATGTTGAATTTACCAATTTGTGAACAATAATACTATTTAATGTAAGTTCAAGTTTATCCTTGTTTAGTTTGGTCCAATCGAGTAAAGTTTCCAGAAGTTTATGAGTGTCTACCGAGGTTTTATGTAAATCAGAAATAAGCTCGATTTTGGTTTCTTCCGAAAGATTATTCCAATCGGTAAGTAAGATTTCTGAAATTCCCTGCAGCGCCAGAAACGGACTTTTTAAATCATGAGAAATAATTGAAAGAAAATTGTCCTTTGCCGTATTTGCATCTATAAGTTTTTGAACACGTTTATTCAGATTTTCATTTAAAGATTCAGTGCTTTCTTTTTCTTCTGCTATAAAAACTTCTTTCTGGCAATTCTTGTCAAAAGTTTCCGATGCAATTTTTAGTGCATGGTTTAGGTTCTCAGAAGTCCATTTATTGTTTAGAAAAAGCAATGATCCATTGTTTTTCACTGATATTTTAATCTCACTGAGTTGTGTTTCACTTGCAATAATGAGTTTTAATGATTCCGGGCAAATTTGGTTTATTTTTTTTATGAAATCAATAAAATGATTGTCTTCATTTTCGATGTCAACTACTAATAGTTGGGTGTTGGTACATAAAAAATTGTTTGACCGAAGCGTTTGAATAAGTTTTGTTTTATCCTGAAATATAGTTTGGTCGATTACCGTACTATAAAATTTATGTAATTGAGAAATTAAATTATTCAGATTCTCAGAATTGTCTGAAAAGAAGGTGATTACGGGTTTTGTCATTTGGGCATGGTTTTATGAGTGTCACAAATTTATACAATTATTTAATAATATGAATTATGTTTTGTAAACAATTCGCTACACACTTCTTCGATTCCCTGTAAATAGCAATAAAATATGAATAAAATAGCTTGATATAATAATTGCGTTTCCTGTAAGATTATGATAAAAATCCTGGACTATTTTTCCTGATAACGCCACCAAACCTCCGATAATAATTGCTGCAACAACCCTTTTTTTGTTAATGCTCAATTTGAGAAGGCCGGCAAGAGTAGGTACCACAAAAGCTCCAGAGAAAAAAGTAAGTGCAAACAATAACGATTGAATTATTGAGGTTAAATATAGTGCGATTACAATACTTAGAACCCCAATAATTACAATAAGAATTCTTGTCACTAACAGTGCTTTGGCGTTATTTAAACTTCCATTAATTAGTTCACTTAAAATCATCGAGGAAGTTAGTAAAGTGGTATCGGCTGAAGACATCACTGCTGAAAGTAAGGCTGCAATAAATAAACCATAAGCCCATTCAGGAAGTAATTCTCCGGCAAATCCTACAATTCCTTGTTCAGCAGCATTTCCGGAAAATATTCCCAGCCAGGTCAATAAAAATGATACAGGTATTAAAATTAAGGCAACAAGTAAAATGCTTTTAGATGCTGTTTTTTCGTTTTTAGCACAAAACAACCGGGAATAAATATCTGGACCAACTACAAAGGTAACCGAGTAGGTTAAGAGTAAAACAATTAAATCGATTAATGAAAATGAATCATTAAAAAGTTGGTTTGTTTGAAAAGATTCAACAGGTGAAATTCCGTTGTTGTTGAATGAAAAAATAAACAAAAATACCAGACCTGTTAAAATTATTATGGACTGAATAGAATCGGTTTTTAGAATGCTAACCTGACCACCAATAAGGGTATAAACAATAAATATAACCCCGGCTACCATTGCAGCAGAATTGTAATCAAGAAATCCCAATCCGCTTAATATTTTTGCTGCCGCTATTATTTGAGCTGCAATAATACCCAACCATGCAACCGGAATTATCGCAGAAGAAATTACCTCGGCTTGTTTTCCATAAAAATAACCTAAAAGTTCAGGCAACGTATAATTACCAAAACGATTAACATATTTAGATAAAGGATAAAGCAAGAACATACCAAAAGAAGCACTACCTAAAAACCACAAAGCAGCCCATCCTATATTCTGACTTAATTCTATGGTTCCTAAAATCGCTGATCCACCAAGAATAGTTGCAAGCAAACTCCCTGATACCGGAATTAATCCGGCTTTTTTGCCCGAAACATAATAGTCCCCTGGAGTTTTAATCTTAAAAAAAGAATAAACCCCAACTGCAACAACAGCAAAAAAGTAGATTGCTATAATTATTTTTATCTGCATAATGAATCCTCAAATATCGGAAAATCTATAACAAAATTGTACTTTCGTTTATGGGATTGTTTGTGCGTATCCAAATCAAACTCGAAATAATTAAAATGTTAAAATTGTCTATTAGTTTAAAACTTTTTCTGATATTCATTTTGTTCGGTATGTTATCCTGCAAACAGGAAGAAAAAATGCCAAATATTGTTCTGGTTATGGCTGACGATATGGGGTATGAATGTTTAGGCTGCAATGGAAGTACAGAATATATAACCCCAAATTTAGACCGGTTGGCTGCGAATGGAATCCGGTTTGAACATTGTTACGCTCAGCCGCTTTGTACTCCGTCCAGAGTAAAAATAATGACCGGGCAGTTCAACTTTCGAAACTATGAAGACTTTGGATATTTAAATCCAAACCAGGTAACTTTTGCCAATCTGTTAAAAGACGCCGGTTATTCTACATGTATTGCAGGAAAATGGCAATTGAACGGTTTAAACAGAAATAATGAAGGTAATCAGGATGTTAACAGGCCTTTTCAATTTGGATTTGATGAATATTGTTTGTGGCAACTGAATCGGTATAAACATGAAGGGGAGCGTTTTGCAAATCCTTTAATTACACAAAACGGATCGGATTTACAAAGAAATAACAATTGGTATGGTCCTCAAATATTTGCCGATTTTATTTGTGATTTTATTGAAAGAAAATCGGAACAGGCATTTTTTATTTATTATCCAATGGTTCTAACCCACGATCCATTTGTGCCAACACCCGATTCTCCCGAGTGGTCTGATGCTTCACGCAGATATGAAAAGGATACAGCATATTTTGCCGATATGATGAATTACACAGATAAGATTATCGGGCAACTAGAGACCAAACTAAAAGAAAAAGGTGTCTGGGAAAATACACTTTTCATTTTTACAGCCGATAACGGAACTCATGTTTCCATTGTTTCATCAACAAATTATGGAAATATCAGAGGTGCAAAAGGAGCCTGGATAAATACAGGAAATCATGTGCCGTTAATAATATCCTGGCCGAAAAAAATAAAAAAGAATTTCGTGTCAAATGCTTTGGTATCGTTTGCAGATTTTTTACCAACTTTCTGCGAATTAGCTAACATTTCAGAATCGCTTTATCAAACAGATGGAAAAAGTTTGCTTCCTGTAATTGAGGAAAACTGTAAAATTCAAGAAGAAGTTTTTATTCATTATGCACCTCGTTGGGGTAAATGGAAAAGCAACAGGTGGGTGTCAAACGGGAATTATAAATTATATCAAAACGGAATGTTTTATCATACCAAAAATGACAGCATTGAAAAAATGCCCTTAAAATCTTTGAGCCCGGAAGAGGAAAAAATTAGAGTAAGATTTCAGAATATAATTGACGAAAAAGAAAAAGAAATTCCCTTTCATTTAAACGATACCATCTTTAAAGTTCAACCTTGAAAAACAAAATATTAATATTAATTTATTTTCTGTTACCTTTTGGATTGATCCAAATTTACGGACAATCGGAACCTGATTTTACATGGGGGAATGCCTTGTATTTTAATTTGAATATTGATGAAGTTATTACTGTTAATAACACAGAAATTAAACTGCTGAAAGTTCAAAATAATTTTAATCAATTTAAAATTGGAAAGGATACAGTTTGGATCAAGGTAAGCAGACGTTCAACTTCAAAGCGAGTCAAAGATTTTAACATTTTTGTTGCTGATAACAGAAACGTAAAAGATTTGGCAAAAAATAAAGCAATGCATGGTTTGCTTACCAAGGATGTCATGATTTGCGTGTCGAAAAGTGGGGAATCCTTTGTAGACCATAATAATTACATTTTTCCAATAAGTTTTAATGACGGTTTTTTGTGGAGTGTTGAAGAAGACAGCTATTTGTTTTCTTATATAAATTTAGCAGAGAAGAAAGGTAAGGGTTATGACACTCATCCAGGAATTGATTTCGATTTGCACGATGCCCGGGGAATTGAAATGCATTGGATACTTGCCATCGAAAACAGTAAAGTGATATGGGTTGAAAACAAAGGACTGGACCGCTATGATATGGAGGCCGCTGTGTTGTTGGAAAGCGAGTCGCAACCGGGATTTTATTATTATTACAAACATTTGAACCAGCGAAAAATTCAGGTTAGAAAAGGTCAAAAACTGTTGAAAGGAGAACCTATTGGAACTATCTGGGGAGATGAGGTATGGGGACATCTGCATTTTGCAGTTATCCGTTCCGATACTATTCCGGCGTTAAAAGATTGTAATTCAAATATTATAAACTGTTTCCCTCAAATTTTTGAGTTATACTTCAAACAACCCTTCGGACAACCAAAACATTATTCAAAAGGGAGAATATTTTTTGGGAAAAACAGGATGATTCACGGAAACGAAAAGAATGCTTCCGCTTATGAAGTATATACAGGTAAAGGTTGGAACCTGGGGAAATGGAATGTAACTGATAAAGTCGAAAATATTACAAAGGGTAGTGATGGAAATGTTCGTTTAAATAAAACACTGTTTAAAAACCAAAGCGGCGAATGCAAAAATCCCTACAACTGGTTTGAATATGAAATT
>ENA-ORCQ01000218-ORCQ01000218.1-marine-metagenome-genome-assembly--contig:-NODE-218-length-26058-cov-4.048266_pt1 | contig 26058 bp, 18 predicted proteins | sample MGYA00237780_ERZ508510 | MGnify/ENA primary metagenome ERZ508510 (study PRJEB26181, sample SAMN06268981) | marine metagenome | isolation source: Tt an E2 anaerobic enrichment on eucalyptus from sediment...
ATTGTATTTGTATTAGTGTAAAAACAGAAACGTAATACCACTAAATAAGGTTAGCGCCTGGGGCGCTTTCGTTCAACTAGTTTGTATGCGTATTGTTTTTATATCCATTATATCTTTAAAAATTATTGTACAATAAATGCTAATAAGGTCATTATTGTGTACATTTTTATGTTCATTCATCATAAAGGTCATCTAAAGGATTTTTAATGGTACTTAAATTCGAATTGCTTACATGAGTATAAATCTCGGTGGTTTTACTCGATGAATGACCAAGTAATTCTTGTATATATCTTAAATCCGTTCCTTGTTCCAACAAATGTGTTGCAAAAGAGTGTCGTAACATGTGTGGTGTTACCTTTTGTTTTATTCCCGCTTTTTCTGCAGCGTTTTGTAAAACTCTTGAAATGCTTGATGCACTGTACTTTTTCCCGGGAATATTACCTTCAAACAACCAGGTTTTTGGCCGGTACTCTTTAAAATATTCCCGTAATTCAATTAACAAGGATTCTGATAAAAGTGAGCGACGATCTTTTTTACCTTTTCCCTGGATTATTCTAATTTGTTTTCGTTCAGATAAAATATCGGTTGGTTTTAGGTCAATCAATTCACTCCTTCTTAAACCGGCTGAATAGAGAAGCGAAAGAATACATCTGTGCTTTAAATTTTTTGTTTGTTTGAGAATTCGACCAACTTCTGTTTTGCTTAATACCTTTGGTAGGGTAGTCGACTTTATTGGTCTCTTTACATCATAGTGTTCTTTTTTCTTGCCCAGGACCTTTTCGTAATAAAACTTGATAGCACTAATTCGTTGGTTCTGTTCGCTATACGAAATTTTGAATTCATCAACCAAATGAAAAATATAACTATTAATCGAATTTGCAGTGATTTCCGATAATTTATGGTCTTTAAAAAAATACTGAAAGTCTTTGAAATAAGTGCAGTATGACCTTTGGGTACTTTCGCTGTAACGTTTCTGTTTTAAGAGTGCCAAATACCCTTCTGGCAAATCCATCTTTTGCCGGTGTGCATATTTTATAGTTTTTTCAGGAATTAAAAATTCTTTTTGCGCCTGTTTCAGATTTGAATAATCAATATATGCTAAATCCTGCATATTGTTGAAAAATACATGTAGCTTAAAATCATCGGTAGCCATAATCCAGTATTTTTCATCAGAATTCCAGTTTACCAAAAATGTACTTTTTAGCCTGTCAATAATTTTTTGATTCCTGGGCGTACGTATCTGAATTACTTCTTGTTCTTTCCATACGCCAGTTGAGATTACTATTTGAGGCTTACGATTCAAGGTGAATTGAGTTTTGCCTAAAAATACACAAAAAATCAATTCATACTGTTGATCAGGTTTAGTTTTATGTAAAATAAAATTGAATCTTTTAAATGCTTTTCCATACCAGACGGGCTTTAATCAAATCCATACCATCACTCTCCCTTACCACACTGCATAAGTGATTGTTGTTGTCGAGATACTGCTTTTTAACGGCAAGTTTGTCGGAAGGCAAACCCTCTTTTAAAAAATTAATTTCATATTCAGCAATCTCATTTTTTTTGTGAAAATCAAAATCGTAACTGTCAATTATCCGTTCGATATAACGGCCCGTGTTAAAATGCTGGTTGATATCGATTTCATTAAACCGTACCATAGTAAATTGCAATTGCTCATCGTTGACCGGAGACTTTACTTTACCCGCATTTTTATTAAAAACACTTTCCTCGTATTTTGGAAAATCTCTAAAATCGTTTAATCGTACAATTCTTTTGGTTTCAGAATTTATCACCAACCAGCTGCTTGTGGCCTGAACGATACTTTTCCCTTCTTTGTCAACAAAATTAAAGTCGCGGTAACCATAAAATCCATCGGTGCCGCGCGACCAGGTTTCAAGGGTAAAATTTTCACCCCAGAGCGGGTATCTTGTAATTTTAACAAGTAAACGAGACAATACCCAAAACTGCTTGTCTTCAGCTAATTTGTCAAAACCAAAACCCAGTATATTGGCATGCTCCCAGGCAATATCCTGCATCTGGTAAAACATATACGATGCCGATAATTTTCCGGAGCGGTCGATAAAATAAGATTTTGTATTAAGCTGGTTTTTATGTTTCATTGTATTTTCGTTTGAAGCTCGGAGTACGAAGCTCGAAGCATGAAGTAAAAAAACTTCTTACGACTTCGTGCTTCCAACTTCTAACTTCGTGCTTTCTTAAACTTTTTTACAAATTTATTGTTCGGTTTTGAAAAGCAGCACGAAATAACCATTTTTGCACCGAATTTTACAAAATAAACATGAACGATATTATCATAAAAACACAGGAACAGATTGATGGAATACGTAAAAGCGGACATTTGGCTGCACAGGCACTCGATTATGCAGAACAGTTTGTTGAAGCAGGAGTTTCTACAGGTTTTATTGATGATAAAATAGAAGAGTTTATTCTAAAAAATAATGCCATTCCGGCTACTAAAGGATACAATGGTTATCCAAAATCATCGTGTATTTCGATAAACGAAGTGGTATGCCATGGTATACCTTCGCAGGAAACAGTATTAAAGGAAGGCGATATCCTGAATATCGATGTAACTACCATTTTAAATGGTTTTTATGGCGACACTTCAAGGATGTTTACCGTTGGTGAGATTTCTCCAACAGCCGAAAAATTAATAAATGTAACCAAACATTGCCTCGACCTTGGAATTAAACAGGTTGTGCCGGGAAACCATTTTGGAAACATTGGGTTTGCTATTCACAGATTTGCAAAAGCAAACGGATTCAGCGTGGTTTACGAATTTTGTGGACATGGTGTGGGAATTGACTTTCATGAAGAACCACAGGTTGATCATGCGGCAAGAAAAAACTCGGGGCCTAAAATGAAACCGGGAATGATTTTTACCATCGAGCCAATGATTAACCAGGGAAGACCCGGAACACGAATCGATAAAAAAGACGGCTGGACAGCCCGCTCGGTCGACAATAAACTTTCAGCACAATTTGAACACACCATTTTGGTTACCGAAACCGGCAGCGAAGTGCTGACTGATATTCATGATGATTATTCCATTACGTAAAAAATGGTATAAAAGTGTTTTGAGGAAATTTCAAACACCCGTTTAATTATTCCAGATTTTTGGATCAAGCATCCACCCTTCAATTTTTAATTTTTCTTCAACATTAAGCTCGTTGTTGAAATATAATTTTGTGGTTCTACTCCTATGATCGTTTTCCCCCGATACATGTGAACCGTGTTCATTTGCTTTACCATCAGTATTTTCTGAAAAATCTTCAGTATGATCTGAATTAGCGTCGGCAACTTCAAACGAAGATTCCTTATACATCCAGTCTTCCAGTTCGAAAGATTCCTCTGTTTCCACAGTTAAATATCCTGCAAATGCGTTGGCATATTCCGAGTATCCCGAATTGTTTGAAGTGAACAATTTCCCATATTCATTACTCCCCAGTGTCATAGCTATCATGGCAGTTTCTTTACCAACATTTAAGGATGTTGTAAATTGTGCATTAACGCTAAAATCAAGAATTATCAATCCACACGCTAATAACGCAACAAAGGCTGTTTTTCTAATTTTGTTTTTTGTTTTCATAGCTTAATCCTCCCAATTTCCTGTTTTGTTTCCGTTTCATAATTAGGACGATAAATATTACATTCTGTTACAATAACTCTCTGATATTTTAATTGCTATGTAGCATTTTAAGGTTTTTAATTGATGCAGATTTTCTGTTCAGAATGGTGTGAAGCAGACCGGTTAAGTATAACAGGTAATTGCAAGAATATAAATTACACTATCATGACTTCGGGAAATTTTTATATTTGCATCCAAAATCAAAAATTATGTCACTGGTAATTGAAGAGAAGGATCTCGAAAAATTTATAATGGTTGGCGACAGGGTTTTGGTCAAACCCAAAAATCCGGCGGGTAAAACCAAGTCGGGACTGTTTTTACCACCTTCGGTTCAGGAAAAAGAAAAAGTTCACAGCGGCTACATTGTAAAAGTAGGGCCGGGTTATCCGATTCCTGCAGTTGGGGAAGATGCTGAACAATGGAAACCAAAAGATGACGAGGTAAAATATTTGCCATTGCAAACCCATATTGGCGACCTGGCGATTTATATTGCCAGCAACGGCCACGAAATTGAATTTAATAACGAAAAATATATTATCCTGCCTTACTCAGCAATCCTGATGATAATCCGGGATGAGAATATGTTTGAGTGATAGAAGGACCGAAGACGTAAGACCGAAGACCGATTAAAAAACCGTTCTTTTCATAAAGAACGGTTTTTTCTTTTTTTTCCTCCACGAACGACTAATATCTATTGGTAGATTTTTTTACTTCGTGCTTCCAACTTCGTGCTTCGAACCAAAGACCCAACATAAAGAACACTAATTATCTTTTAAAATAATACATCTCAGGAAGTACAGAAGCACAAACTTACTCCACCAGCTCATATCCCATTTCTATTCCTTTTTTAACAGCCGGAACTCCTTCTTTCATCCATTTAGGCATAGGTTTTTCTTTTAAATAATGATCGAAAAACTGGGCCATTCTGATTTGAAAATCTTCTTTGTCGCGTAATTTTGTCGGCCAGTGGTCGGCTTCGTTATAGTTAAGCATCCAAACCGGTTTTTGTAATCTGCGTAAGCCGATAAAAAACTCAATTCCCTGGTACCACGGCACAGCACCGTCGTCATCGTTGTGCATGATTAAAATGGGAGTTTCAATTTTGTCAAAAGTAAACAGTGGAGAGTTTTCTATATAACGCAATGGTGATTCCCAAATGGTTTTTCCAATCCGGCTCTGAGTATTTTCGTACTGGAACGAACGATTTAATCCACTGGTCCAGCGAATACCTCCATAAGCACTAAACATATTTACAACAGGTGCTCCCGATTCTATTGCCGCAAACAAATTGGTTCTTGTAGCCAGATATGCAACCTGGTAACCACCCCAGCTGTGACCCTGTGCCCCGATATGATCTTCATCTACAAATCCCTGCTTAATTAAGGCAGTGATTCCCGGCATTACACAATTAAAGGCACTCTCGCCCGGGTAACCTTCTGTGTAATAAACATCAGGATTAAAAATAATATAACCGTTACTTGTATACCAGTGATAATCTATGGTTGACCGTCCAATTTCAGGCATACGATACCTAAGTAAGCCCTGCGAACTCTTTTCATAAAAGTTCACAATCATCGGGTATTTTTTGTTTGGATCAAAATTTTCGGGTTTATGTAAAGTGCCTTCCAGTTCCAATCCATCATACGAAGTCCATTTTACTAATTCCGCAGTTCCCCACAAAAAATCTTTTTGTTGAGGGGCCACATCACTGATTTTTTCCTGTTTTTTGAAAGATAAATCGCTGGCAATCAAATCCGGATAAGTTTGGAAATCTTCTTTTGTAAATACAATTACATCAGCATCTTTTGCCTTTTTTGGACTATTCATATTAAAGTTTTCCAAAAGCAAAACATCAGGCACACTTTGTTTATTTAAATCAAGTGTATAGTAACCATCTGCACGGGTAACAATATTGGTTCCTGTTAGGAATAAAGGCTCTTCAGTGTTTATTACCTGTTCGCTGCTTCTGGTGCCACGTTCCAAATCAAATCTAACCAACCTGTAACTTATCTTTTCATCTCTTCCGTTTTGAGTGATATTAATGGGTTCTGAATTGTTTTGAGGATCTACTTTCCAGATATCAAAGCGGTCGTAGATCAAAATCGATTCATCTTCTTTTGTCCAGCCTGCCATACGATAACTATAAGGCATATTTGGAGTGTCGTGTAACTCATTAGCCGCTTGAACAACATCGGGAGTGGTAACCTTATATTCTTTTCCCGATTCAATATGATAAGTATTCCATGATGTGTCAACCGCGTTGTACCAGTATAAATAATTTCCTTCGGGAGAAACAGATGCCGATGCACGAATATCTTTTTTAATCATTTCAGCTTCACCGGTTTCGATATCTACCAGGTAGAAATCATTATGCCGAGGACTTCCTTCCCACATTGCCTGCACAGCATACGGGCGGTACGACGAAGCCAATATTTTATCCGCATCACCTTTATTGATTTTGCTAAATCCGGTAAATAATTCAGTTTCCAGTTGAACAAGTTTGTTGCTTTCCAAATGAACCACTGCCTCGTAAGATTTTTTTTCGTCACGTTTTTTGCGCACCAACTGGGTGGTTTGTAAGTCTTCATCCTGCCAGTGCCATATATCGAGCATCGGAATTTCCTCTTCCAGTTTGGTGGTGTCTTTTGCTGCTTTTTTTGGTGCCGTTCCCAAAAACAAACGCTTCCCGTTTTCAGAAAATGATAAACTTCCATTTTCGCTGATTTCCCAGTTTTCAGGAAGAGAAGTATTCGAATTGTCAGCAATGGCTATGGTTTTGTCTTGCCCATCCCAAAAATACAAACTGAAGTTTTTTTCTTCTTCCTTATCCTCTTCCGTCATATCCGCGACAAAGGCAATTTTTTTTCCTTTTTTGTCAATTGTCAGTTGTTTAATTTCTCCCTTTCCATCAAGAATCCGTATGGTTTCATTTTCCACTAAATCAACAAAATAAACTCCCGCTTCAAAGGTGCTGTCTTTACTTTCCGATATAAAAACAAGGGCTTCCTTTTCTTTGGCAATCACATAATCCGCTACGTCGGGAAACTCCATTTTTTCTCCTGAATTCAGATTTAGAATAAACAAAGGATCAGCCTTGCCATTGTCTTTGGATTTTTTCTTTTCAGTAGTATCTTTTGGCGCTTTGCTTTGGTAGGCAATCCATCCGCTCCATTTTTCGGGAACTTTTACAGAAACCAAATCATCGATGGTATCGGTCTGAGCATCTTTGATATTAAAAATTGCCAGCTTGTCTTTTGGTAAATCCTCTTTTTTTGTCTTTTTCAGTTTTAAATTACGAACCGAATCTACCTCTGGTTTAATAGTAAAAATTACAAATTTTGAATCTGCCGTAATTTTTGCATCAGTGCCACATTTTATACTCACAATTTCTTTTGCTTTTGGAGTAGTAATTTTTAAAGTCGGATCACCTTTCCATGGCTCCTGCTTGTAGACAATGGTCTTTCCATCGTTTGAAATCAGGGATTCCCTAATCCGCTCCCATTTTAGGATATCGTCGTGTGTTAAAGCACGTTTGGCTACTTGTCCGAAAACAATATTTGAAAATATAATTAGGGTAATAAACAGACAGCTTTTTTTCATTTTTATTTGTTTTTCAGAATTTATGTTCATTATTATTTAAATCGTTGAAATTAGAAATAATTAGTGGTGTGGCAAATGCAATTTTTTGTTTTTATGATATGAATTAAAAAAAGTAGTTTCGCGGCTCAAAATTTTAATAAACACCATTCACTGCAAAACAAAAAATTATTGAAAAAATATCGCATGACGAACAACTTTTTAATGTTTTGTTTTAAGTCAGGGTTAAGAATCAAATATACATCGAACAATTAATTAAAGTAAGTGTTGTTTCATCATTACAGAAATCTAAAATCAGTTAAATCAAATTCAATTTAAATGTCATTGTTCAAAATCACCTTAGTTTTTACAGCCTTTCTTTATTCGGGAATTTTATTGGCACAAAAGGGGAGTGTTTCAGGAAAAATAATAGATGCTGAAAGTAAACAGGCCCTTGAATATGCAAGTGTTGCAGTTTTTAAAAGTAACTCCGATTTGGAAAACGGAACAATTACAGATAGCAGGGGGATTTTCAAAATTGAGAAATTACCAAACGAAACATATTTTTTAAGAATTCAGTTTTTAGGATACGAAACTTTAGATACCGAAGGTTTTACAATTTCCGGTGGTCAAAATATTAATATAGGTGAAATTGAAGTAAATCCATCCGCACAGTTAATGGAAGAAATCAGCGTTTCCGGGGTGCGTGCAAACTCCTCAAACCAGCTTGAAAAACAGACCTATAGTTCTGACCAGTTTGAATCGGCAAAAGGAGGAACTGCAATGGATGTGCTAAAAAATATGCCCTCGGTTGCAGTAAATGGTCAGGGCGATATTACAGTAAGGGGATCTTCAGGTTTTTTGGTTTTGATTAACGGGAAACCTGTTGTGACCGATGCGCAAACAATTCTCGGACAAATTCCTGCCAATATGGTAAACAATGTTGAGCTAATAACTTCTCCAACAGCAAAGTACGACCCTGATGGAAAAGCAGGCATTATAAACATAACGACCAAAAAAGGGGCATTAAACGGAAAAAGTTTAATGGTAAATGCAAAATACGGTTTTCCAAGTACCGTCAATTTCGGTAACGAAAGAGTGGCAAAACGTTTTGGTGGAGATATAATGTTCAACCAAAAAACCGAAAAATGGGATATCTCCCTGGGTGTAAATTACGATAGAAATGATATTGCCGGATTTCGTGACGGAAATATGGAAATTGCAAATCCCGAAGAAAACAGCTTAAGCAAATCACCATCGCAGGGAGAAAGAAGTTTTAACCGCTATAATTATGCGGGAAGGGCAGCCCTAACCTACCATTTTAACGATTATAATTCTTTGTCGCTTGGAGTATTCACTGGAAAACGTTACCAGGAGCGAGATGCCAATATTTATTACAATAACTCAAAATGGACTCTGGATACCAACGAAGAGATTTCGCGCTTTAATTATTACAATGCCAATAAACAGGTAAAACAGGGAACTTTTACTTTGGGGAACGTCGATTATAAACATACATTTAAAGATACCTCCGCGATTACCTTTTCGTTTTTATATGAATACGATAATTTGCATGGAAACACCTTTAATTATAACATGACCAAACCGGGAGGAGAAGTGTACCAGTATGTTGAAAATCCTTACAAAAAACCAATTGACGGATATAGGATTAAAGTGGATTATGAACGAAATATCGGAAAAGGTAAATTTGAAACAGGTTACCAGTTCAGGTATTATTCACAGGACGGTATTTATGATTATTATGTAGAACCGGAGATTCCTGATAATCCCGATTTGGAATTTTTTAGCGGAACAGCACTTTCTGTCAACCAAATCAATTCGTTTTACGGACAATATTCCGAAAAAAGAGAAAAGCTCGAATACAATGTTGGTTTACGATACGAATATTCACAACGTGATGTAAAATTATCTTTCGATCCCGAACCTCATATTCTGAATCTGTCGAACTTTTTTCCATCAGTAAGCGCATTGTATAATTTGCCAAAAGATGTAAAAATTAAAGCAGCTTACAGCCGACGAATTCAAAGGGCCTCAAACAACCAGTTAAATCCGATTCCTGAACGTGAGCACTCGGAAACCCTGGAAATGGGAGACCCGGATATAAAGCCTGAGTTTGTTGATCTGGCAGAACTGGGAATTACCAAATCTTTTGAGGATGGTGGATCTGTATTTTTGACTGCCTACTACATGCATGGCAAAAATACGGTGCAAAGGGTAAACAGTGTGTATAACGACTCAATTTTAAACAGGGTTTATACCAATGTTGAAAGCAGTCAGAATTTTGGCTTTGAAACAGGACTTGACTGGAATCCTGCAGAATGGTGGAAACTTTATTTTGGAGCAAATATCTATAAACAGAGTTTTTCAGGCGACTTAAATATTCTGGATGATCCGGCTTTAATAGTAAATAATTCAGGATGGGTGTATTCCTTCAATCTGAATACAACTTTTGATATTACAGAAACCTTAAGCTTAAATGCCAAAGTAAATTATCTCTCAGACAGGCCTACCGCTCAGGGAGAAGATTCTCGCTTTCTTGCACCCGACCTGGTGTTGAAAAAGAGTTTTATGGATGAACGGTTTAGCTTGTCATTACAATGGTTGTACATCGATTTGGGCATGAACGAATCTAACCGTCAGCGCATATCTACCTGGGGAGAAGATTTCTACACCTCGACCAATTATATTTACGAAACTGATATGATTGTACTTAATTTCAGTTATAACCTGAACTGGAAAAATGGCAAATCGAAATTGCCTTCGACAGAGTTTGGTGAAAAAGAATTTTAAGAATTGCAGTATAAAAGAATCACACTTCTGCCATTAAAGTTCTGGCTTCGCTGATAAGTATTGAAGGAAGTGCAATTTTTCTTCTTTCTATACTTAAAAGCCAGTATTTTATTTCTTTTGCTTTGAGTGTATAAAGTATCTCGCGAAACTGGTCTATCTGACTGTTCGTATATTCGCTGGCATTTTTATTTTTATACTCATCCAACTCTTCATCATCATAATATTCAATAATGGATTCATCCATTTTGATTTGCTCAAAATCGCAAACCTCGTGAGCACCGCAACAATCCGATGCCGGGATTGAAGTTTCCTTACTTTCAACAGTAGCTACTGCTCGTTCCTTACGGTTAGCTTTTATGAGCACCACAATACCTACAATTAAAAATAAACCAATCGCTATTCCAATAATAATTTCCATGCCGCAAAAATATATAATTGAAACAAGAAAAATATGAATGGGTTTATGCTCTCATAATTTTTTTACAGATGCTTTACAAAAAAGAAATATTGAGTATCGTTTCTATGTAAATTAGAAGGTTTCTAATCATTAAGAATGTTATAAATAACACCCCTTTCTTCAAGGTATTTAATTATATATCCAAGATTACCATCCTGTTCTCCAACGGTTTCAGGTGCACTGACACCCGGAATATTAAATCCGTTTTCAAGCATAAGGTTAGCAACTGCTGTGCAGGTATAACCTGTTGTTCGTGCCATTGAAATGGTATTGGTCTCTTTGTCGAATCTGTCCAGTAGCTTGTAAATGTATTTTTTCTCTGTTCCATTTTCAATTCCTTCAATCACAATTCTCATGATTGTGTAATCTTCCTCACCCGGTTTTAATTCCCATTTTGGGAAAAGTAATTTTGCAGTCAAATCAATAGGTCGGATCTTAGAACCATTTACCTCAATTTCATCGTACGAGAAAAATCCTGATTCGCGCAAAACCCGTAGATATTCAACACAACCCGGGTAGCGTAAAGTTTTTTCAATCATGTCCGGGATATTCTTCATGGTTTGCATTAATGAACGTAATCCATCAGAATTCCATGATTCAAGTGTTCCCACACCATCAAAATGAATTAACTCCGGGTCTGATAATGCTTCTTTAGTTATCATTTCATAATTCTGAATATATCGTGCAGGACGTGTATATTCCTCTATTACATCTATGGGTGAGAATACAGCTTTATATTCATAAGGCCACTCCCTTACTACAGGTAACCCGCCTACTAAACATTCATATCTTTTAACATGCATTTTTTTATTATGGTGTCCAAGAATAATATTCCCCATTCCTGGTGCCACACCACAATCGGCAACTATGGAAACATTGTGTTTTTTAGCCAAACCGTTTAGCTCGAGAAAATCTTCCGGCATAAAAGAAATATCAACCATGTTTTTTTTGGCTTCAATTACAGCTTTCATTGTATTATAACCCATGTTACCCGGAACTGCACCTATAACCAAATCATAATTTTCGACAAGGGATTTTATCGTATCCGAACTACTTAAGTCGGCCTTTACAGTATTAATTTCAGGAAAGTTTTTAAATTTTTTAAATGAATCCGTGTTAATGTCAGTACTGGTAACCTTATGATTTTTAGATAAATCGATTGCAATTGCACTGCCCACCAAACCGGCTCCAAGAACGATTATTTTGCTCATTTTTTAGTTTTTCCCGAAACTAATCAAAATGCCTTAAAACTAAAAATTGTTGTTTTATACTTCTTTTTTGTAAAGAAAAAGATGAAATTGCGTAAGGACAGAATTTTGTAAATTGATGGAACAAAGCCAATATTCTTTCATCAACTATAGAAGTTTTTAAAAAGCAGATTGAAACATTTAACCCGGAAATTATGGCAAAAAATATTTTAATGGCATTTTTTGTGATTTGGAGTATTCATCTCTCAGCGCAAACTACAGGGAAATTAGATGTAACTGTAACTACTTCATCAACCGGAGGAAATTATGCACCCAGACATATTTTGGCGATATGGATTGAAGATGATTCCGGAAATTTTGTTAAAACCTTACTGGCTTATGCTGATAGAAGAATCACGCACTTAAATGAATGGGAGAAAAGTACAGATCAAAAAGACATAAAGTATAACCGCACTGATGCAATAACCGGGGCCACAAAAAGCAGTCATGATACCAGAACCTGCTCATGGGACGGCACTGATTATAATAAGGTTTTGGTTACAGATGGGAAATATTTTGTTTGTATGGAATTAACCGATAAAAATGCTTCGGGCAATTATTCAAAATATGAATTTGAAAAGGGAGACAACAACTCGCTAACACCCCTAAATGTTCCAAGTTTTTCTTCCATAAGTATTTCTTGGATGAAATCAGGAACTGTTGATGTCAATGAAATTGAGATTATGGAAAATGTTCGGGTTTTTCCAAATCCGGCAAATAATGTATTTTTTATCAGGGGTGAAAATATTTCTGAAATTGAGGTTTTGAATCTGTCCGGTAAAGTTATTTTCAAAAATTCAGGTATCTCAAAAATCGATATGAGCAAATACAAAAACGGGATTTACCTGGCACGAATTAAAACTAATTCCGGGATAATTGTTAAAAAGTTAGTAAAGGAATAACATGATTTAATCTGAAAAGCAGCTTCTGAAGCAATTCTATGTGCTATTACTTTCAAGCTGTTCTAATCGCCACTCGCAGAGTTGTTTAATTCGTAAAATAACATTTGAGGTAACACGATTGTGTATGGCTTCCCACACACGGTTAATTATTTTAGGTGTTGTATTTTTTTCTTTACCATAAAAATTAAAACCAACAGCAGAAATAAGCTGAGATTTTTCTGTTTCCCCCATTTCCGGAATTGAAGATCGGACATAAAGAGAAAAATAACCAATGGGGTAGCCACCACTGCATTTATACAAAAGATATCTTGCATTATCAAAATCAAACAGATCCGGAGTGTGTTTTATTCTGATCGAGTTTAAGTAGAAAAGTGGAATCAGGTGAATTCCAAAAAAACTCTTTAGTTTGAATGGATATTTTTTCCAGCCAAAAGGTAAAATACGAATCTGTTTAATATCTCCATCAATTCTTTCCACTTTTGCAATGTAGTTCGGCCAGCAGGTAGAGTCACCGTTCCAGTTCATGAGTTCGTTAAATATCAGACTAACCGGTGCATTAACACCTGTTTTATGAATGTTTAATATGGATAATTTGTCAACATTTAATCCTATTCGTTGAAGAATTCTCTCATTATATTCAATACGTTTTTCTTCAGATTCGAATTTTATCAGGGTTGATTTTTGGGGTTTATTCCATAGAAAATAAACAAAGTCAGTAAATAAGTTTTTACTTCGTGAGGGAGGTTTTAAACCTTTCTTTATGTTTTCTTTTTTGTTCAATTTCAGAATGAAAATAATTTTGGCCTTTAACTAAACAATTGTATTGAAATGCTTTTATTTTCAAAATTGTCTGTAAGCATCTTTAGCAAAGTTTGATGAATTAAACATGAAATGCTAAAAAAAGTACAGTTTATTTATTAAAAATAAAAAGCAACAGCAAAAATAAGTTTTGCTGATTGTGGGAATTTGAAATGATTAATAAGCTGATTTAAAAATGATTATGTAAATCTTAGAAATTCAGTATTTTTTACATTGAAACATCTGTTTCATTTTTCAAAAGAAAGTTTGTTTGGGATGCAAAAACTGCAAAAGAAGGTGGGAAAAACTCCCACCTTTGAATTAACTTTTCTTTTTGTTTAAATTTTTATGGCACCTTTATTTTGTTCGAGCCATGAATCGAAATTTAATAATCCCGGATTTAGTTTTTTTGTTGCATCAATATCACGTGCGCCGCAAAATTCAGTCTCAAAATCGGCTTTAAACTGGAACATGTTACCCATGTCATCTGCTCCCGGAAAATTGAAAGTTCTGTAAACCGATGGAGGAACCTTGTTGTATTTGACCTCAACTCCCAAATGTTTTGTAAAAGCTTCAGCCATTTGATTCCCGGTTAGATGTTCTCCTGCAATACTAACAGTTTTTCCCTGGTATTCGTTACCCGCTTTGAGAATGGCATAAGCACATTTTCCTATATCGTCCGACGCTATTCCGGGTAATTTTTTATCACCCATTGGTAAGGTAATAGCAAATTTTCCATCGGGTCCTTTTTGAGGGCCCAAGCCAAAGTAAATAAAGTTTTCCCAGTAAAAAGATGTATTTAGCAGGGTGTAAGGAATGCCGCTCTTCTCGAAATAAATATTCGATTCTCCTTTGGCATCGAAATGGGGCACTTTGTATTTTCCGTTTAATGTTGGCATTCTGTCATCCTCAATAGGTATAAATTTCCGGGTATCTTCAAGCGTCGACCAAATGACATGTTTTACACCTGCAAGACTTGCAGCTTCAGCCATATTTTTAGCATGCTGGTTTTCTTTTTCCGGGGAGAAATGTTCCCAAAAGAAAGTTAAGCAAAAAGCTCCATATGCGCCATTAAAGGCCTTGACCAAACTATCTTTGTTGTCAACGTTTGCCTCTACCACCTCTACACCCTTATTTAAAAGCTCTTTTGCTTTGTCCGATTTTGCATTTCTGGTTATGGCCCTAACTTTAAATTTACCATTCTTATCATTTAAGATAGCATTTACAAGTCCTTTTCCCTGTGCACCGGTAGCTCCAACTACTGCAATAATTTTATTGTTTTCCATAATTTAATGTTTTCATGAATAATTAATAAACAAGCATTTACAAAATTCGAAAATAAATAAATACTATTTTATCTTTTTTAAACAAATCTGATTATGTATTGTTGTAGAAGTCGATTGGATTTCCAATTGACGTGGTCCATTTAGGGACATTTTTCTGGTATTTGTCCTAAATTGAGAAAGGTCGAATAAGTGTAACTGATTTAAACTACTGGTTTTCAGTACAATTATATTTTGGCACACGAATTGTTTAACCTTTGGCACCACGAAAGGGTAGAATTCTTATTTAATGATTGGTTTTATAAAGGGGTTTGTAAATTATCAATTATATCTAAAGCGTCCCAAGAATTCTACCCTTTTTTCTTTTGTCTTTTCCCAACTGTTTTTTTTCTTTCTTGTAATTTTCATTTAGATAATTTTAACAAATAAATTCTTTCGACATACAACTAATTCCCTTGTTTGGCGTTATAATAGTACAAAGAGGGTAGAATTGTTTTATATCACAAAGGTTTTATGATTAGGGTTTGTAATTCATAAATCATCTGCAAAGCGTCCATATAATTCTACCCTTTCTCTTTTATCTTTTCCTTACTTTCTTACGTTAAAATTCATTTCATAAGGTCTAAGATTTAATCAATGAATAAATGGTATCTTTCAACTGAACTTAATAATTCTGTTTTATGAAATCTTTCTTTAGGTTAATTCTCTTAATATCAACTCAATTTACTTTTTATAATAGTTCTTTAGCACAAAATATTGAAGATGATTATAACCGGGCAGTAAGCTTTTTATGGAGAAATGTTAATAATAAAAAGGCATTTAATCTGAATGTGCGTACAAATTGGTTTCCTGACAGTACAGGTTTTTGGTATGTAATTCTTAGAAGTGATTCGAAAAATTTTATGAAAATTGATTTCGAAACTATGAAACCTGAAAGTTGGTTTGACCAGGACAGTCTGGCTTTACTGTTAAGCAAAGAGTTGGATGAGGAAATTACTCCTCTGGATCTGCCAATCAATAATCTTCGATATATAGATAAGTCAAAAATTGAATTTAAGGTAAAAAATGAACGTTTTGTTCTTGATCTGAATGAATATCGAATTGAAAAAAAAGAAAATGAAGCAGTACAAAAAAAAAGAGAAATCAAGTCACCTGATGGAAAATGGATTGCTTTCTCAAAAAACTATAATTTGTTTATTCGTTCGGTTGAAACAGATGAAGAAATTCAATTAAGTACAAAGGGACGAAAAAATTACGAATATGCAGGTTATTATGGTTGGGCCGATATCATGGAAGGCGAAAATGGTGACCGGCCGGAAAATTTTTATGTAAGCTGGTCACCCGATTCGAAATGGATTGCTACCAGTATTTGTGATCTGCGGAGTGCGAATAAAATGTTTCTGCTGGATCATAGTATCGACTCTTTGTACCGGCCAAAACTAATGTCCTATTACAGGGGCTCTCCGGGAGATACAAATATGGTTTATATGATTCCTGTTTTGTTTGATATTAAAAACAAAAAAGAAATTAATCCCGGTTTACCAAGAAATACACATATCAACAATGTTTCGGTTCGGTGGTCTGAAAAGAGTGATAAACTTTATGCCGATTATTTGACAAGGGGATATCAAAACCAGTATGTAGTTTCAGTTGATATGGAAACGCTGGAATTGGATACCTTAATCTCGGAACAAAGCGAAACCAATATCGATAATTTTGAATATATGCTTGACGGAGATAAAATTGTTTTTATTTCAGAAAGAAGTGGTTGGCGACAGATGTATATGCTTGATATTGAGACAGGAGCAATCTCCCATATTGCACCCGGAGAATATTATGTACATGATGTTGAATTTTTTAATCAGGATAAAGGAATTGTTTATTTTACTGCATCCGGAAAAGAGAATCATTCAAATCCGTATCACAGGTACCTCTACAAATATTCATTTTCAGAAGGAAAAACTCAATTGCTAACGCCGGAGAAATTGAATCATGAAATAAATTTTTCCCCATGTGGAAAGTATTTTACAGATAATTATTCCAGTCACAAACAACCTACAGTTACCGTTTTATGCGAGGCTTCATCCGGAAAGAAACTGGTTGAACTGGCAAAGGCAGATATTGAGGAACTTAATAAAATGAATTGGGAGCCTCCAATTCAGTTTACAGCAACAGCCAGAGATGGTAAGACTGAAATATACGGGGCACTCTGGAGGCCAAGCAATTTTGATAAGAATAAACAATATCCGCTTATTGATCATAGTTATACCGGTCCGCACACCCAAATGTTTCCCCGATATTTCTCACGTGTTTTAAGTCTGGATAATCAGGCTTTGGCGGAACTTGGATTTATTGTTGTAATGATCGACGGTTTAGGATCTTCCGGCCGTTCAAAAGCATTTCACGATGTTTCGTATAAAAATATGGGGCTGAATTTAACTGATCATGTAAAGGCAATTCAACAACTTGCACAAAAATATAAATGGATTGATCTTGAAAGAATCGGCATTTTTGGACATTCTGCAGGTGCTTATGATGCGGCGCATGCCTTGTTACAATTTCCCGATTTTTATAAGGTTGGAGTTGCCAGCTCTGGTGATCACGACCATAGAATGGAGAAAGCCTGGTGGCCGGAAATGTATATGGGCTGGCCGGTAGATTCCGCATATCATAATCAATCGAATATTACCATGGCCGGAAATTTAAAAGGTAAATTGCTTTTGGTTCACGGTGGGATTGATGAAAATGTAAATCCATCTGCAACCTTCAAGTTGGCCGATGCCCTTGTAAAGGCTGATAAAGATTTTGATATGCTGATTTTTCCAAGCCAGAGGCATGGTTATTCAGGAAAGTTTACGGACTATTTTATTAAAAAGAGATGGAACTACTTTGTAGAACATCTGTTAGATAAAAAACCAATATGGGATTTCTCTTTTGAAACAGAATAACATCTTAAAAATGCCATGTTAACTTTGAACCATACATTCTTGGCGGACCGGGCACAAAAGTAGGAATTCCAAATAAACTGACGGTATTTCCACCACTGATGGCATATTGCTCATCCAGAATATTTCTGCCGTAAACAGATAAAGTAAGATTTGGTTTCTTAAGTTTAATGCCTCCGTTAACATTCAGGATACCATGAGCATTTTGTTTTATCTCATCAATATTATCATCGGTAAAATATAAATCACTCTTAAAGGAATACGATGGAGTAACAAAAAACTGAATATTTGAGCTTATGTCCAGTTGTATATTAATCCCTGAAGTAAAACTATGTTCAGGAGCATTATTAAAATTATTATAAGCATATTGCTGCACAGCGTCTAATGTATTTAACGAGTCGAATGAAGTATGTAGCCAGGTATAATTTCCAAAAATCTCTATTTGTTTGCTTAGCGCTATATTTACTGATGTTTCAATACCGTAAATTGTTGCCTTGCCATCATCGGTAACGAGGTAGTACGGATCGCCATTCGGGTAACTACCCACCCATGCCCCGGTTTGAAAGTCTCTGTAAAATTGAATAAATCCAACTGCATCTGCATATACACGTTCAAAAAACGATGCTTTTAATCCGGCATCAAAGTTATGCAGTATCTCAGGATTTAATTGTTTTCCCCTACCTCTGTTGTTAAACTGCAATGCAGCAGGTCGATATCCGGGAGCATAGTTGAAAAAAACATTTCCGTATTCGTTGAATTTGTATTTTACTCCTACTCTTCCATTAACATAAATATTGTTTTTCCCGATTTGCTGTTCTGTCGTACGATTCACAAGTAAGTTGGGTGCATTTCCTGTAATATTACCCAATACAGATGGCGAACCATCGGTAAATTCAGACTGATAGGTAAGTTTTTTAAAATCAAAAATTCCCCTTAAACCTCCACTAACAAATAATTTTCGTGTAACCTGATATGAAACATCCATATACAATTGCATCGATTGGTTTGAAATATAATTCCAAGTTTCTTCCTGGTGATACTTAGGTAATGGTAATGTATCTGTTATGCCGGAACCCGGATCAGGGGGTAATACCGGAATAACTATCGGTTCTCCGTTTGGTTGAACAGGAGCTGGAGGATTAAGTAACATCAGGCTTGCAAAATGCTGTTCGTTTGTAGAAAAAGTAAAAGTGCGGTCAGCTTTTTCCCACCAGTAGTTTATGCCAAGAGATCCTATTAAGCGGCTGTTGTACGAAAAATTTCCAATCAATTCCTGGTAAAACTGTTTTGCTCCCTCTGTTTCATACATATCAATGGCTTCTGAAGCCGTTCCGTCTCCATCCCACCTGGCCCATGAACTTCCATCCCTGTACGAAGTAATTGATGTCCATGTAGAATGTTCACTGATAAAGTATTTGTAATTTAATGTTACATCAAAAAAATCTTTTGATGTACCTAAATTATTAGCTTGTTCATGTGATGCTGTTCCGGTAAATATTCCGATATCGCCATTTGTATTGGCAAAAGTTTTACTCATATAAGCCAGTCCCGGTGTTTCATCTCTCTGATAATTTACAATCAGGTCGAGTTTATGATTCCAGGCGGGAATAAAACGGGCTGTAAATCTTCCTGCAAGGGTGTTTTTACCATTTAGTTGTCCTTCAAAAGTATTATCTACGTATCCATCTCGGGCATGATATATCCCTGCTGCACGAACAAATAGTTTATCTTTTATTGCCGGTGCGTTTATAGCCGCCCTAAATTCCTGATGATTAAAATTACCTGCTCCCAGAGAAAGATATCCACCTGCCCTGTTTTCGGGCATTTTACTTAAATAATGTACAACGCCGGCCATTGCTCCTCTGCCATACAAAGTGTTTTGCGGACCTTTCATAAGCTCAACCCTTTCCATATCAAACAATTCGATTGACGATAAGGACGAACGGTTTATCGGGACATTGTTATGATAGGTAGCTATGCGTGTCTGAGTTCCCGCATCAGCATCATCACCCTTTATGCCTCTTATAAAAAAATTGGTTTGATTTGTTCCAAGCTCCTGAACATGAAATCCAGGAACATATTCACTTAACATCCCCAATTCAGTAATATTTAAGCTTTCCAAAATTGTCGAATTTACAGAAGAAACGGCGCCTGGAATATCCATTAACTGTTGTTCTCTTTTTTGCACTCCGGCAACATTGGTTGGCAGGTTAACCCTTCCCTTCCGGAGCATAATATCCTTATAATTTTCTCCTACCCGAATTTCCAAATCGGTTGTTTTTGTTTCAAATCCAACCAGTGCAACACGAATTCGGGCTTTTCCGGTAATCAAATCTTCAATTAAAAATTCTCCGTATTCATTGGTATTCACTTCTTTTTTTGTTCCATCAATGGTAACCGAAGCACCAATTACCGGGTTTTCATCCCAGTCGTAAACTGTGCCGCGAAGAAAAACGGGAGGCAGGTTTTGACTGACTTTTTCAACATCACGGTATTTTCGTTTTACCTTACCTCTTTTTTTAGTCTGGCTAAAAGCTGATGTTGCAATAAAAATCAGAAAGAGGAAAATTATAATTGGTCTCATAGTATCACTTCTGTATAAAATATAACCGATTTTATAACAAAAAATTGTTTCGGTTCCGGGTTTGTAATTGTCCGAAAAATACTAAATGAAATCAGAAACAGAAAATATTTAATCGACAGGGAGAAGAAATCTTTATTGTCTCTTTTTAACAGAATAAACAGGAAGCTTTAACCAGATGGCAAATTCATCCATACTGTTTTGAGCTGCTTCCATACTTTTGCAACTTTTTAATGGGTAGGCCGGCTTTTTTGCCCGGTTAACAAGATAAACCCTGAAATCTTCTTTTACACTTGCATTTCTGCGATTCGAACGGCTATAAACTGAAGTAACTTTTTTCATTGGAACAAGTGTTAAACCACGGAATTTGTCCAGTGTTTCCCATTTTCCGCTTTTAAATAAACCAAATATCATATAGTATGGTCTGATTTGTCTTTTTTCCGTGTCAATGTCGATACCTGAAAATGTAAAAAGAATAAAACCACTGATTATGAAACTTATTGTAGCCAGAATATAACGATGAGTAAAGGTTAGAACTATGGCGATAATCATAAATGTAGCGCCCATGATTATCAAGGGACCACTAAAAGTCTTTTCTATTTTATTATCAATTACCATAAATTATTATTCAAGTTTCAGGTTTCGTTTTTCGATGTAACTATGCCATAAAATATACGTTGCAACAGATTGATAGGGTGAAAACTTTTTCATAAAGGTAACGATTTCTTCCTTTGAGCTTTTCTGCGGTACAAGTTTTAGTTCATAAACCGATTTAATGGTTGCCAGATCTCCCGGAGGGAAAATGTCAGAAAAATGTAAACTCATTAAAAGGTACATGTCGCTTGTCCAGTTTCCAATTCCCTTTAGCCGAATCAGCCGCTCTCTGATTTCGTTTTCAGGTTTTGAGTTTAAATCTGTCAGATTGAGTTTGCCTGATACTATTTCGTTAGCAAGTATTTTTGAATAACTGATTTTCTGGCGACTAAAATAACATTCCCGAAGTTCATCATCACTGAGTTTTAAAACATTCCCGGGGGTAAGTTTTTTTATTTTTTCAAGTAACTTGTTATAAGCTGCTTTAGCCGAAGCCAGAGAAACCTGTTGCTCAAGAATTGTCAGTATTAATGTGGCAAAATCAGGTTTTCGATACCAAAGTGGCGGATATCCGAATTGTTGAATCACAGTCCCGAATTTTGGCTCTTTTTTTACACACCAATCGCAAAGTTCAATAAAATGTTTTTTGTTTTTAATTCTCTGCATTTCCTGAAAAATAAATACCAAATAAATAAAAGTTAATTGAATATCGGAATTTTAAGAATGGAAAATAAAAGAGGGATGTGCTAATCATCCCTCTTTGAAAGGCAATACCGAATTAAATAAATTAAAATATAAATTTTTTCGCCTTCCGGTGTTAAAACGCTGTTTAACACTTTTTATTATTACATCATTAAATAATGTTGTTTCTTTTGTTTTAATGTCCTGCCGATTTCCAGCAATCTAATCATGTTTAAAACTTTGCCATCACTGAAAAAATAAAATTCAAACCAGGGGAAACTATTCCTGAAGAATAAGTGCGGTAACGTGTATTTAATATGTTTTCTACTCCACCTCCCAATGCAACCTGTTGATTCAGTTTATAATTCAGCTTAAGATTTAAAGTCCACCACGAAGGAGAGAAAGGATTTCCATTTTCATTTTTTGCATACAGGTATGGCTTGTTTTGTTCAGATGGTGCAAGATTCTCAAAATCTATTTTACCGCTGTAATTGGCATAAAAATCCATAAATAGTTTTGGATTTTCATAAATGAAATGAGAACTGCCAAATAACGGAGGAGCATGTCTTATTGCATATCCATCGGAATCTTCACCTTCAGTAATTGTTATATCATGGCGTGTACGTAATGTTGCTGTAAACAGGTACTCGAGAGCTGCGGTTCCTCCAAAAATGTCGGCTGCATCAGCGTTTGTTAAAGCCTCCACATGACTCATCATACCGTCATACATAATTGAGTCGTGACCATCCATGTTATAATCTCTTCGTACCATGGCATCTTTCAGATGAGTGTAAAATAATGTGAGTTCAATACTTGCCTTTTTTGAGTAACTTCTTATTATACCGATTTCAATATTCCGGGCATATTCAGGTTTTAATTCAGGATTAGGTACAATAACATGTCCGGGTTCCGAATCAAAAACTTTGGCCACGTCGTCAATATTAGGTGAACGAAATCCTGTTGAAAAATTCGTATTCAATTGCCAGTCAGGCGTTGGATGCCAAACCACTCCTAAATTTCCAATCACTGCAGAGTTTTTCATATCAAAACCATCAAAAGGGAAATTGTAAAACTGTTTATCAAATTTTCCCCGTAACCATGTGTATGTAAATCTTGTACCTGCCTGAAAAATTAATTTGTTATTGAGATTTAATTTGTAAGAAGCATATGCTGCAGTACTGGCATATTTAGAATCGTCAGGATACCGGGAAGCTATACTTTTTGTTTCATCTGTCAGAAGATTTACAGAAGTACCGATTGAATGAACCAAATTGTAATAGGTTTCGAAACCATAAAACAATTCGCCCTGTTCTCCCAACAATTTATCAAAATCGAGATTGAGAGATAATATGGAAAGTTCCTCTTTTCTTTTTTTTCTTACCGGATCATCCAGAATTCTTTCATTTCTGCTTTCGGTGTAGCTCTGGAAGCTTCCCAGAAAATTAACTTTATCAAATAATATAAAGTCGGAATTATATCGTACCTGAGCTGAAAACAAGGTTAGAACCTGGGGGCCGTAATACCATTCTCCATATTTGAGTTTTTCGTTTTTATATACAATCAATCTGTCGTAACGAGGGATATTGGATGTTTGAGAATGGTTCCCGCTTAGGTTGATTTCCAGCTTCTCATCAGGACGGAATCTTATTTTTCCCAATAAATTGAATTGTTCGTATTGGGTATAGGTTTGTATCAGGTTGTTTGCACTTTTTACAATTTTATCCGTCCCGTCAAATGCTCCCTGTTTTACAAATTCAGGTCTCAAATATTCGTCGCGGCCATTTGAGCCCATCTTTAAATCATCAAAACCCGAATAGCTTGAACTAACCAAAGCTGCCCATTTTTTACCTCCCACATTCAAAGTTGCGTGAACTGTTTTTTCAAAATTAGCACTTGAAAATCTGCTCATTACTTTTCCCGAGAAATCAGGTTTGGTTTCAGTGGAGAGTTTTGGTTTAAGAGTATTAAAATTCATTACACCCCCCAAAGCATCACTGCCATAAATTACGGAACCCGGGCCAAAAATTATTTCTGTACTTTCAAGTGAATTGGCATCCAGTGAAATAATGTTTTGCAAATTACCACTTCGGTATATTGCATTATTCATTCTGATTCCGTCAACTACCAGTAAAATTCTGTTAGCCGAGAATCCTCTGATCATTGGACTTCCTCCTCCCATCTGACTTTTCTGAACAAAAACTCCGCCACTTGAACCTACCATATCAGCAGTTGTTTGGGGATTGTAACGTTCAATCTCCGCTGTACTGATTGATGTAATTTTATTAGGTACTTCAGCTTTTGACTGCTCCCAGCGATGAACAGACACGGTTATTTCATCAAGTCTTACCGGATCTTCAATCAACAACACATTGTTTCCCTGTTTTATTATTTTTTCTTTAGTGGAGCTGTATTTAAGAAACGAAGCATGTTTAAACAAAATTTGTTCATCACTCTTGAAATTGTCAATATTTGCAATTCCTTTTTGATCGGTTTGTGTAGAGAATTTTTTTGTTACAAGAATCACTCCGTCAATGGGCTGCCCGGTTTTTGCATTAATTACTTTTATGGATTGTCCAAAGTTGATTTGAGCAAAAGTTATAAATAATGTAAACAGAAGAAGTATTCTCACCCTTAATTTTTTATAATTCTCCGCCCGCAAATAACAAAAATTATGCCCTTATTCGCAAATAATTAAATAAAAAACCGGGAAACATTCGGTATCCCGGTTTTTAGATTAATATCAGATTGTTTCTTGTACTTAAACAAGCCCCTGCGAAATCATCGAATTGGCGACTTTAACAAATCCTCCAATATTTGCTCCTTTAACGTAGTTTACAAAATTATCAGATTCTTTACCATGAGTTACACAAATATTGTGGATATTTTTCATAATAGAATGTAATTTGCTGTCTACCTCTTTCCTGCTCCAGGCCAAACGCATACTGTTTTGTGTCATTTCCAGTCCTGAAACTGCCACTCCGCCGGCATTGGCTGCTTTACCCGGGCCATAAAGAATTTTAGAATTGATAAAATGATGTACTGCATCTTCTGTGCTGGGCATGTTTGCTCCTTCAGCAACTAAAATACACCCATTGGAAGTTAATGTTTTTGCTTCTTCCAAATTCAATTCATTTTCGGTGGCACAGGGTAGCGCAACATCGCATTTTACGCTCCATGGACGTTTTTTTGCCATGTATTCAACATTATATTTTTCGGCATATTCTTTTATTCTCCCACGATGAACATTTTTAAGTTCCATTACAAAATTCAGTTTTTCTTTATCAATTCCATCAGGATCATAAATTGAGCCACTTGAATCTGAAAATGTAACTACTTTACCTCCAAGTTTAAGAACTTTTTCGGCAGCAAACTGTGCTACATTCCCTGAACCTGAAATTGCCACAACCTTACCTTTAAAATTATCATTTCGTGTTTTTAGCATTTCTTCTGCAAAATAAACTGTTCCGTACCCGGTAGCTTCGGGCCGGATTAATGAACCTCCCCAGCCAATGCCTTTCCCGGTTAAAACGCCGGTAAATTCATTTTTTATTCTTTTGTACTGGCCAAATAAAAAACCAATTTCGCGGCCACCCACGCCAATATCTCCTGCCGGCACATCGGTATATGGCCCAATGTGACGTGATAATTCAGTCATAAAACTTTGACAAAAAGCCATAATTTCTCTGTCAGACTTACCTTTTGGATCAAAGTCCGATCCACCTTTTCCGCCACCTATAGGAAGGCCTGTAAGTGAATTTTTAAAGGTTTGTTCAAAACCTAAGAACTTGATAATTCCAAGATTCACCGATGGGTGAAAACGCAGCCCACCTTTGTAAGGACCAATTGCACTGTTAAACTGAACTCTGTAACCCTTATTAACCTGTACCTGTCCTTTGTCATCAACCCAAGGAACTCTAAATAAAATACATCTTTCCGGTTCAACCAATCTTTCAAGTAAAGCAGCTTTTCTAAACTCTTCTTCGTTCTCATCAACTACAAAACGCAGAGAGTTTAATACTTCCTCTACCGCCTGGTGAAATTCTGTTTCTCCAGGATTGTTTGCAACAACTTTCACAATTATTTCATCAACATATGACATCTTACTTTCCCCCTTAAGTAATACATCTGAAAATATGAAAATATTTTTAGGATTTTATCCTATCATTCTTTGAATATGTATACAATATTTTGAGAAAAATAACCTTCTTGTATACAATATTATTTCTTTGAGAGATTGCCAAAACGAGTATATTCGCCAAAAAATGCTAAATCTACACTGCCGACAGGTCCATTTCTGTGCTTAGCGATAATAATTTCTGCTATTGCCTTTTTTTCACTTTCCGGGTCGTAATATTCCTCTCTGTATATAAACATAACTATGTCCGCGTCCTGTTCAAGGGCTCCAGACTCACGTAGATGACTCAGACTTGGGCGTTTATCCTGGCTTTGCTCTGCAGCACGGGATAACTGGGAAAGAGCAATAATTGGGATATTTAACTCCCGGGCTAAAGCTTTAAGAGATCTTGATATGTAA
>ENA-ORCQ01000220-ORCQ01000220.1-marine-metagenome-genome-assembly--contig:-NODE-220-length-25863-cov-4.007174_pt1 | contig 25863 bp, 10 predicted proteins | sample MGYA00237780_ERZ508510 | MGnify/ENA primary metagenome ERZ508510 (study PRJEB26181, sample SAMN06268981) | marine metagenome | isolation source: Tt an E2 anaerobic enrichment on eucalyptus from sediment...
CCAAGGTGCATCAATGTTGCCACAGGATATTGCAGTCCGGCTTTCGGACCAGCGATCTGGAGTAAGGAAGTATCCGTTACCGCCAAGACCATTTTCATTTCCTCCAAAATAAGCCATCATTACCGCTTCCGTATTATCAACATCTGAAAATATATAACCTTCCAGGGTAATGGCTGTATAGGTATTGATAGCAATATCTGCGGCAGGTAATTCAATGTAATCTCCATTTGCAGCGGCAGTATAAGCCCCATTTGCAATTGTTCCTGCACCCATTAGCATACCATGAGCATTGCCAACCACATCATTAGCTGTTCCATCATCGAAGGTATATGAATGCATTAAAGTAAATTCTTCAGCTGTACTAAATGCAATGCTATAAGTTTTTGTTGAACCGTTTTCTGCTGTAACAAGAACTGCAGCATTTCCGCTACCTGATGAAACATCTACCTCGCCGTCACCTTCTAATGTTGATCTTTCATCATTTGCAACCGCTGATACATTAACAGTTGTGGTCCCGGCCGGTATAACTACAGAATAGCTCGTTACGTTTGGATCAAATACAGGAATCAAATCACCAACATCAACACTTAGTGATGCAAGAGTTGCGTCGGTAGATATATCTCCAAGGAAATATTTGGCTCTTTCAGCAACTGTTGCGGCATCCATTTGACCACTGTAAATGTTAAATTCATTTGTGGTTCCTAACCATGTTGGGTCATTATATGCTCCGAACCCAAACCAGGCATTTGAACCCGCAATATTTCTTATCAGATAATTTTCATTCATCGCGCTTTTTTGCGCCAATACTCCATCTACATACCAATATATGGTATCATTTGAAACTACGCTTACATAGTGGTGAATTTCACCTGTACCCGGTTCTGTAGATGCAGCCTGATTCTCGCCACTTCCCAGGTTTAATACTGCCCTGGCCTGGTTATTATTACCGGCTAGAGAAATAAAGAAACAATTGCTACCACCGGAAGTATTTCCAAAATAAGTATACATGGTCCATCCCGGATTTGCACCTGTTGTAACATGCATTTCCATTGTAAATGATGGATATGTATTTAAGGCAATTTCCTCAGCCGGAAGAATAACATAATCACCTTCTGCTTCTGCAATAAAGGTTCCATCGGCAAATGTACCTCCTTGAACAGTACCATCAGCATCTCCAACCTGATCATTGGCTGTTCCATCATCAAATGTATAAGAGTGCATCATAGTAAGTTCTGTGTCGGAGATATAGTGAATAAAATATTCCCTTGTAACAGATGCGTCGGCAGCTGCAGTAACTGTAACTGTTATTGTTCCTTCTTTATCTGAAACATCAACTGTTCCGATACCCGTAATTACAGGAGGTGTTACGGAGTCGCGAGGTGTTGCTGCTACTTCAACAGAACTTGTATTTAAAGGTAGGGTAGCATAGTAATTTGTATAAGCAGGATCAAATGAAGGCTTAAGAGATACTCCGTTTATGCTTAAACTGGCAAGATGAACATCATGTTCTGTAACCACATCCTGAGGTAATTTAAGGTTTAAAACAGTTAATGGATCATTTGCTTCGCTGCGCCATTTGTCACAATAAAATGCAGAATTAAGTAAACCATCATTAGTTCCCAACATATTATTGCTTGCACTAACTTGTTGTCTTCTTACAGAAATAATTCTAAACCTTCCTGGTTCAAATTCATTAATGATAAAACGGGCACTGTCAAGACCTACCACAGGAAGATCAGGGTAAACTTCCAAATCATATACATTGGCAGAAGTACGGGAAATACACATATAATGTCCTGACTTATTGCGAATATAATATTGGCCGTCTACACCACCATCTTCAAATTGCCAGATTTGAGAACTATCCTGATAAGCGGCATCAGCCAGAATTACCTGGTTAAATGATGCACCGCTTTCATCTGCAACCAATCCATTTACTTCATGAACAAGGTAAAAGTCTTGTCCTGTCATAAACACGGAAGTACTGATTTCAACCATATATTCTTTAGTCGCATTACCGTCTTCCGAAGTAACCATAATAGTTGTTGATCCATTGCCATCAGTCAGGGCAATTGTTCCTCCACCGGTAACTGTTGCATTTTCCCAATTAGGAATTCCGGTTACATCCACACTTGTTGTTCCTGTTGGAACAATTGCAGTATAGGATGTTTCATCCATATGGAATTCAGTTGTAAACGAACCAACTGATAATTCAATACCGGCTAATGTTGCTGCTTCTTCTCCCGGTGAAGGCCATACAGCAAAAATGTATGATGATTTTGTTACTCCATCAAGAGCAGTTACCTCAACTTCAAAATCAATACCATCATCTTTGTCAAATGTAATAATACCATCTTCAATTTCATTTCCCAGTCCGTCGATAATTGAAATATTAACACCTCCAACAGCTGGTATTGCGTCAACTGTAATAGTTGTGGTTCCGTATGGTACAGTAATTTCATAGATATCATTTGATGGATCAAATGATGGATCCATTACTCCAACATCAATTGTTAATGTATCAAGCGAAGCATTGGTTAAATCTAAACCTAAATAATTACCTGCTCGTACGGCAATTGTGTTTTGGTCAAGAGTACCGTCGTAAATATTAAATTCCTCAAGGCTTGCATTATAATTTGGATCATTCCAACCATCAACACCCCTGAATAAATTTGCCACATCAGTACCTAGGGTACTAATAAAATCTGCACCGCTCGTGGATGCTTCCGCAATTACTACTCCGTCAAGATAATAAGTAAGCGCTTCAGAATTAAGGACAGCTGCAATATGGTGTTTTTCCCCATCGTCAACTTCATATCCTCCTAAAAGTGCTGTGATAGTTGTAGCTGTATTATTAGCCTCAATACGGGTTTCATTTCCTGCCCTTGTAGGTTGAATCCAGAAACAACCATTACCCGGAGTGGAAGTACCGAAATACGCCAGCATGGTATAACTTGAATTTAATACCTCACCGGTTTCCACGAAAGCTTCCAGGGTTACCGCAGAGTAAGTATTCATGGCAAGCGCTACTCCATCAAGAGATATCCAGCCGTCGCTGTTTACTGTTGCTCCTGACACTGTAGCTTTACCGTCAGCAATACTGATTTTATCCCCTCCGAGAACACCATTTACAGTTCCGGTTTGATCAAACACTGTTGTTTCATCATACGTTCCGTCTTCAAAGGTGTAGGAGTGTTTTAGGGTTGCCTGACTAAAACCTACGTTTGAGCCTAATATGCTCAAAGTAAATATTGTTAAAAAAAGCCAAAGTAATTGTTTTTTCATAATGTTTAATTTAAAATGTTTTATCAGTGAAAATCTTTTGGAAGCAAATTAGTTTTTATCCTTTGTTAAATAGAGCTAAATTTTCATCTTTTTTGAGTTACAAATTCGTCAGTAGAAAATTAAATCAATAATTATTAAAGTGTAATTGAAACGTTTATGGTAATATGTCATGTTTTACTAACAAACAGATGTTTTTTTAACAATTATCAATTTACAGGTATTTCTTTATTCGTTATGTTTTAAATTTTGTTTCATTAAACAATAATTATTTCTTATTTGATTTTGATCAAATTTACAGGTAATTTACCTTCTGCTATCAATAAATAAATTCCTGGGTTTAGCGAACTGATATCCATTTCATATTGTGTCGTGGACATTAAAACAATTCGGCCTGACATATCTATAATTTTTACAATGCCTGGTTTTTTTAAGTTGAGATACACCTTGTTTTTTGCAGGATTTGGATAAAATGTAAATTCCTGCTGATGTAAGGTTTGTGCAGTCGCTGTTCCTATTTCATCCTGATTTGTTGCAATATCCATAATCATCCATGCAAAGTCGTCTGCTTTTATTTCGGCCTCATTTCCTGAATATTCTCGCTGTTTGGTTAATTCCAGTTTAGAATTTCCGGTTTTTGAATAACGTAAGGTAGAGGCAAAAATATCTTCATCTGATAATAAATTAGCAAAGACAGCAGGTTCTGAATAAGTGGAATCGTAGGAAATTTCAATGGGGGCCGAGGCAATTTTAGAGCCACTGTAATTTCTTCCAACCATAAATCGTTTACCATCGACTTTCCCTGTCCCCGGCTCAATAGCAAGATAATTAACCGTTTCCGGGCTTAAAAGAGCCGTAACAGCCTCTTCACTTTTTAAACGCATTTCAAATCCGTTTGCAGTTACATTTCTAATGGCAATCGTTAACGGATAAAAATTATTGCCCGATGCAAGTGTGCAGAAAACGGCTGGTGGCTCATCAAAAGATTCATTAAACATAACTGATGTCCATTCGCGGGTAACACCGGATAGTTTTCCGGCTTCTGATTTTAATCCGCCAAAATCCAAAGTGCCTTCCGGTAAAGCCAGATTTGCCAAAATCTCTGGTTCAGAAATCTCAGGATTGTTTTGATATGACCAGGGGAAAAAGTAAAAATTATACGACGTTCTGGAAATACCGTTTACAAGCTGAGTCATTGAAACAGTGTTGTTAAAGCCTGGCGCTCCCAGGATTATTATCGGATTTGCTGAATATCTCTTTGAAAAATAAGAAGTATTTACATCAAAACTATTGATGTGAAAATTACCCGTCTGTAATACATTTTCACCTGAAGTCTGATAATAAGTTTCAAGGTTGGAATATAAATAAGCTCCATTTGCAGTTAGCAGTTTCAAACGGTAAGTAACTTCACCATAAAGTTCCGGATCAAGAGGATCAAGATAAAACTCATTCGAGCTGTCTTCAGTAGTAAATATGGTTTCAAAAATACCATCATCTATTTTTTTCTCCAGAATATATTTTCGCGAAAGCTCTCCGTTTGGATCTTCCCAACTTACCCTTATTGAGTTTCTCAGGGTAAAATATCGTATTGAAAGTTCAGGATTTTTGTAATTCCAGTGCGGTATAACTTCTTTGTCGCTGTTAAATGCTATTGTTGATTGGTTTTGAGCATAATAATCGCCGGCAAGTGTCAGTTCTCCATTCAGTATAATTGCCCGGCAGTCTTCTACCCAATTGTAGATAAAATAACGCTCAATAAAACTGGCGGTATCCAAAACATTAAGTATTCCTTTCAGGTCATTAAGTTGTTTATTTGCATTAGCTTCGTTGTATCCCCGGCCATCCGGCCACCATTCATTGGTCCAGTTGGCTCCGTTGTTCCATTCTGTAATCCATAATGGCCTTCCTGTTTGTTCGTGAATGTATTTCAAATCGTTGTACCAGCTTTGTGGTGACTTTCCACCCCAGTAACAGTGCAGGGCTACAAAATCCACCCTGTAATTCAATTCGTCACATTTATTTATAAAATCGAAAAGATTACCACCGTTTCCACCCCATGGATTCGACCAGGCGGGGGAACCAATTCTGAGACCCGATTTCATCATTTCCGGCCATAAATCAATCATGTCCTGGAATTGCATATTTGCCTGGTCGGGCCGATCAGGTTCGTTAAATCCCAAAAGGTGAGATACATTTTGTTTGGCATTAATATCTCCCCACGAAGGCCATCCTCCATTTTGGCGAATAGGGGAATACTCATAATTTGTTGTTGTAGTTCCGCCCACATTCCAATCGTAATAACAGGTTACGTTTGCCATTTGAATTTCATTTGCATTCCATCCACACCATCCTTTTTTACTTACCCATTCGTGTTTAAACACGCGAATAAAAGAAACGGTATTATAAAGTTCATCCGGTAAAACATTCATTACCAGATCCTCATTATCAGCGATAAATACCCTGCTGTAACCTGTTCCATCAGCATTGTTGGCAAAAGTTGCCATATATCCACGTTTTAATCTGAATGATTTAACGGAATTATCAAATTCATCCAAATTGTTGTGGTAAGTCTGTAGTATAAGTCTGAGTGAATCTCCCTGATTGTTTTCACCTGTATAAACTGTAAGTGGTTTAAATGAATAGCCATGTGGCAAAATAACAGTTCCATGTCCGTAAATAGCAACCCGTCCGTTTGCTCCGTTATTCAGCACCTCTCCGTTTATAAAAATACTTGTTCTGTAATCGGAAAGAACTTCTGCGGGCCGGATGTTATCAAAGAACAACCAGGCATCTTCATGTTCTATATTAACCGTACTGTTTAACAGGGCTGTTCTTGAAGTTTTGATATGAAATTCTAAGGGAGAAGAAAGTACCTTGTTTTCATTTGTTAAACGTTCCACATATTCCTTTTCTATTGAAAAAGAAGAATAAGACAATCCAATAAACAGAATTGTTAAAAGTATTGACAGAGAAAATTTTTTGCCTGATAAAAGCGGAATTTTTATAATATTTTCGTCCATTAAGTTGATTAATGATTTAAATGATTGACCACAATTTTTTTACTTATTTGTCCGTCTTCATTTATAATTTGAAGCGTGTACATTCCTGATGGAATATTTGTTACGTCAATTTCTCCTTTTGATAAACCTGCTATATCTCTTTTCAAAACCAATTTACCATAAATGTTATACAAGCTTAAGGTAGATTTATTCCTCTTTTGGGGAGAATCATATTCGAAATTCAGTATTTTATCTACCGGATTGGGATACAGATTCAAAGCTATTTCGCTTTTGTATGAAAGGTGATCTGCACTTGAAATAACGTCCGATACAAGTTTCGCAATTTCCTCCGGAGATAATTCATAATTATAAATTCTGAAATCATCGATATGACCATCGAAAAACAAGGCATAGTTTTGGGCACGCCCAATATAATTCATAATGGGTTTAAAATCAATCGGACGGGTGGAAATATTTGTTGCTTCGTCTGCCAACTCTCCGTTTACATACATCCTGGCATAATTCGTTCCCAGAGTAATTGCAATATGCGACCATTCGCCTTTTGGCAGGGGAGAAGCACTCAAACGTTTTTCCGATCCCCCGTTTTTAATTGAAAAACGTAACCTGGGTGTTAGGTTCATGTATTCGTTCTCATCGTTGCCAAAATCGAATATACGTTGCAGAAGTGAGCCTCCGTTCCAATACACCCATGTACTGATGGTAATTTCTTCCTGATTGGCCACGGTAGCCGGAAGTTGTATAAATGAGTCTTCACCATTTAGTGAAATCGCTTTGGCATTGGCTTTACCTTCAACATAATTTATTTCGCCAAGGGTTGCAGCATGATTTAGGTTGATGCTGCTGTCCAGAGTATTTTCATAAAACTTATAATGGGCAACCAGGTTGTTATCTCCGGTGGTGGTTGCCTGTACAGCATCCGAATAAGGAGAACTGTTCAGTGATTTATCCACCGCTTTTATTTTGTAGAAATATGTTCCTGTTTCAGTACATGTATTGTCAACATAAGCTGTGTTTTTTACATTTCTTGCAATAGTATTGTAAGGTCCTTCTTCTGTTGAAGCACGAAAAATATTATAATCTTCCACATCTTCTTCTGAATTAGCTGACCACTCTAATAGAACGGATTCTGCACTGGCACTGGCAATCAGGTTCAGGGGTGCATCAGGTGCATCTAATTCCACATTTGCACCAACCGGAATAAAACGCCATTGTTGGTTGCCTCCACCATCTTTTTCCCATTGCTGAATATTTGCTCCATTGGCCTGACTGTTATTAGCCACCTCAAGACATTTGGCGCTAAACTGGTTACGTATATAAAACCAGCCATCATCAGCGTATTCGAGATACCAGACCTGGTTGAGTGACTGTCTTCCGTCCCACCATGTTCCCTTTTCCCACATGATGGTATTGCCACCATTGTCCAGTGATGCATTGGTTATATCCAGTTCTTTTCCACCGTGTACCCCGGTTATGGTAAAATAACTGAAATCACCTCCGTTGCGTGGATTTATGGGTTTTACGTTCCATTGCTGGTATGTAGCTCCGTTTGATGTATTTTGTCTGATATTTGTACCGTTTGAAGAAGAGCCGTTGGCAGCTTCCATCACCTTTCCGCTATTTCGGTTTACCAGAATATACTTACCATCAATAACGGGTTGAATATCTTCACCCCAGGTTATGTTTATTACTTTTTCGCCATTTGTATGTTTTGGAGTACCATAAGTATTTGGATCACCGGTTGGTAATTCTATAACATATTCGCGTTGCGGGCCATGACCGTCATAATATACATCCCTGTCTTTGGATACAAAACGAAAAGTTGTACTAACTCCCTGCCGTTCTGAACATCCTATAAAGGCTTGCACTTTATCATTCATATTGCGATATACCGAAGCTGCGGTCCAGTTGGGACGGTGTTCAGCATAAGCCAAACGAGTTCCATTTGAAGCTTTACAAAATTCACCACGGGCGTATTCTGCGGTTCCCCACCAGATACCGGTTTGTAAACCATATTCCACACCTACCATAGCTTCCATAACATTGTGTAATTCATCGTTGGTGGCATGGTCTCCATTGGCTCTTACTTCCTGATAAAAATCTGCATAGGAATCAAAAACTCCCGCCAACTGGTGCGTATTTCCTTCTTCCAATCCTGCTGGATTCAGATAATTATACCAGTATGATGCCTGGTCATTATTAAGTGTATTTCCCCCTGAAATACGAATACTGTCGAATCTGGGAATTTTCTTTAATTCAAAAATAATATTGTAAAAATCATCTATGGTTCCCTGACCGGTTTGAGAAAAATCCGGTTCATTAAATGGTGAAGCGGTAATTACCTTTAAGCCAGCATCCTTGTGCATTTCTGCAGTTATGTCAATCAGTTTAGCCCAATTCTGTGGGTTTCCCTTAAAATAGGGATGCACACTTGGGTGATCTGAATTAAGAGCTACAGTCGTGGTTGGATCTAACTGTCTGTTAATAATATTTATTCGTTTCCTTGTATCGATCAGAGCTTCTCCCTGTAAAGCTGAATCCCCAACCAATTCATTTGTTGGCATAAATGATGACCTGACCACATTTACGTTTTCATTTCCCATAAATGCAATACCCCTGATGATGTTCACTTCATCTAACCAGGCCAGGTCGAGCCCCCAGTTAACCGGTTTTGATTCTCCCTCATTTGAAAGATTATAAAGCGCTGTTCGGTCAGCATAAGGAAAAGCTTTAATATTATCACTTCCACTTGCTGTTTCCTTTCTGTCCTGCGCCTGAACCAGAAAATTTTGAACAGAAAAAAACAAAATCAATATTATAATGTGATGTAGAAATCTCATAATTTCTTTTTTTAATTTATTCCTTAGTTAATTGATATTTTAAATAATCAATGAATTATTATACAAAACAAAACTAATAAAGGAGCATTTTTAATAAAGTCATGAACAGGTCAAATAACATAAGGAAACTCTGCAAATGTAAAGATTGCCAATTCCTGTACTGTGGATTCTAAATCAGTAATAAATTACTCTTTCAATTAATTTAAAATCAATTTTTTTGTAATTATCGTATCGCTGAATTCAACATTTAAAAAATAAATACCGCTTGGTTGATTCTCAAGATTTAATTCAACCTGATTCGATAAAATTTTATTTGCAAAATGTATTGTACGTCCATCCATATTCGTAATTTGAATTGATTTTATCTGGTTTGCCTGATTGATCTTCAGGTGAAATTTACCATTTCCCGGATTAGGATAAACAACAACAGAAGAGGCTTTTACATCATTTGTGCCGGTAATCTTGGTAACTGAAAGAAATCCTTCAGCAATTCGATTAACATCCCAGGCTAATCCTTCACCCGGAAATTCAGGTTCTACACTTTCAAATTTTCCGGAAATGTTTTCAGCTTCAAATATTTTAAAAACATCACCGGCTTCAAATGTTGAATTATTTATTTCTGAAATTTTTAAAGTACCGGAAAGCATAATATTTTTCGATGACTTTAATAAGTCGCTTTCTCCTGAAATTTTATTGATTTCGATTTCCAGAAGATTCTCCTGAACCAGCATAATGTCTTTTTCCAAATAAAGCGTTCCTGTTCCATCAGTCCCGGGTGCAACAATAGCACCACTGTTTAGGGTAACTTCACCTTTTATAATTCCTTCTCCTGAAAGTGTTCCGCGGTTTTTGACTGTTACTTCACCGTTTACAATATTTTCACCCTTGCGAATGCCACCGGATAAAATGGTTAGTTCATTGTTTATATATCCCTTACCAATCAGACTACCCTGAACATTAACCGGCCCGTTTAAACTGGCGGATGCTCCCATATTACAAGTCCCATTTGTATAAATACCAACTGTTCCCTGAATGGAACCGTTTCCTTCCAATGTAGCACCGGATCTGACAAAAACTCCACCTGTACCTGTAGCACTGCCGGAAGAATTGTTAACTACAAGCGAACCTTCGTAAATATTGGTAGCACCTGAATAATCATTTGCCCGGGTAATTGTCCATTTTCCTGAACCATGTTTATTTATACTTGAGTTTCCTGTAATAAGGCCTGAAAAAGTTGCATTATTATTGTTGTACCCGACACTCCATGTTCCGGATGCCAAAGTGGAATTTGTATTACCGGAAAGAGCACCTATTTTGGTAGCTCCTTTTAAGTTGTATGCGTAAATCTTTCCGTTTAATTCAACATTGGCATTCTCATATCCATAGTTGTTATTGATACGCCAGTCGCCACCATCATTGTCAGTGGTAATTTCAATTGTACCGGAAAATTCTGACCAATCTCCATTAAGGTCGTTTCTTACCCATGGTGAAAACAAATTTAATTTCCCGGAACCCAATAATTTCCCTGTCAATGAACTTCTGCTATCCAATTTCAATGTACCGGTTTTGCCTTCGGGAACTACAATATGCCATCTGCAACCATCGGTGTAGGAATAAGCGTTATCAAACATTGCCAGTGTTCCTCCGTTAAAAGTTACTGTATCTCCCAATCCGGAAATATTTGCCGAATCATCAGTTAATTGAATTGTGCCTGAATTTATTACTGTTCCCTTATGAACATTACCTTTTTTTAATGACAAGGTACCAAAGCCGTTTTTTATCAATCGGCCGTTTCCGCTTAGTTTTTCTGTAATGGAAAGATTTGTATACTTACTGGATATATTTATTATACCGTCATTAATGCCAAAGGTAAAACTCCTGTCGGTAGTCATATCTGAGATACTATAAATTTCCAGTTCACCTCCGTTGATATGAATTTTGGAAGATTCACCTTTTGCAGTCCCAATGCCTGAAACATAACCTGCATTAACAAGTTCAGGAATCCTGATTAACCCATTTTCAATTATAGTATTTCCCGTGTAGGAATTCTTTGTTCTCAGGATTAATGTTCCTGTGCCTTTTTTAATAAGGTCTGCATTTCCGGTAAAAGACCCTGTTCCACGAATGTCATAATCTATATCTGCATCAAACATAAAATTTGAAATTGCATATTCATCCTGTATCTCTACAATCGTTTCAATTCCGGTATTGTCAAATACGACTGAATCTTCTCCAAGAAAATAGTCTGTGGTTCCTTTGTTTAACCAATTCAAACGGTTGAATAAATCCCATTTATTATCCACATTGCCATTCCATACAACCTTTCCCGGAAGTCGGGTAGCTGAAACAACCAGTTTTAGTTTATGATCTTCAAATTTTAATTCATAAGGTACGCCAGAAATTCCTTTTATATCAATATCATCAATGTTTCCAATTATTGAATCATTTACCGACATTAACACATATTCTCCGGCAGATAATTTCCCGTTTAAACGATTTATTACAATAGAAGTAGATCCCGGAATTTCAAGATTCCCTTCGATTACTATTATATCGTTTAATTTATTAGATGCTTCAGGGTCATCAGAAAGATCCATAAAAATATTTGAACTCATATTTGCTGTAAGCGCTTCTGAAATAAAGATTGTATCAGCTGATGAATTTGCTTCACTTACAACGAGGTTGGCAAATTCTTCAAGTACAATTCCATTGTTGTATTTGCCACTTCCCGCAGCAGTAGCAAATCTTTTTACCAGAACTTTGCTGTTTTCCAGTGTTCCGTTGTTTGTTAATTGTCCATCCCAAATCCGTGTAATTCCTGTGTAATTGTTTGAATTTTCCAGAGTAAGTTTTCCACTTCCTGATTTTGTCAGACTGGTATTTCCATCAATACTTCCTGAGCCTTCAAAAACAAAATCGATGGGTGAAATTATACGAACATTTTCCGGTTTCAACGAACCTTCAAGAATGATATTCGAATTATTATCACCTGAAATATCAAACAGTACTTTATCTCCGTCTGAATAAGTCGTCGTTACATTATTTGCGGTCCAGGCTGATGTGTTTTCTATATCCCATTTTCCTGAACTCCAGACTTTTTGATCAGGAAAAAGAATTGGGGCAGGAGGGACAGAATCCATTTCTGTACCAATAAAAAAACTGGTATGCGGAGGTTGATTATACGAATTAGGTTGCCATCCTATAGCTGCACGATATTGAGGGTCGTGCATTAAGGTGTAAATTTTATAAGTGGTTAAATCTGTAGTTGTGTACAAACGAAGTGCACTGTTATCGGAAGTTCTCCAGATAACTTCTTCACGCCAGTCACCTAAAATATCCGCACTAAGCGATGGAGTGCCTTTGGTCCAGTTATTTGATAAGGTTCCGGAAGCATACAAAAGTTGGGTATTTGCGCCATTGTTATACTTTGTAATGGTTCCTACGCCATGGTCAGAATACCATGCATGATCCAACATTTCACGCGTTACATCTCCATCCCACCAGATAAAAAAGTTCATGGAGGAAGGAGGGGTTAAATTTGTAATGGCATCGCCGGTTGAACTTAAAAACGGAAATCCTGTGGGGCCCCACATTTCCATACCCGGGTAATCGGGTGTAATATCTGCACAACCTGCCCGGCCCATATCCCGGCCAATATTGGTGTAGTGCAATATTTCTCCTGATTTGGCATCCCGGTAATTGCCTCCTGTTGAATTCTCCAGGCACCCAAAAAATTCCAGGCCATCGCGGTATGGATTTATGTCTGTCAAATGTTGGGCATCGCCGTGCCCGAGTTTGGTTGAATATAGTCCTTGTCCATTGTCATCCATTACCATGGAACCATAATTAACTTCATCTTTGCCATCGGAATCCACATCTCCCTGGGTTAAGTTGTGGTAGCCTTGTTTTGCAAAATCTGCATTTGAATTCGAATCAAAATTCCACTTTTTGCTCAGGCTTCCATTTTCAAATTTCCAGGACTCCAGTACAATTCTTTCATAAATTCCACGGCTGATAACCACGCTGGGATTTTTCCCGTCCTGATAAGCCACCGTGAACATACATTTTGTTGCCCGATGACCTCCATCTTTGGCATTTCCCCAGTCAGCCAGGTTTCCTCTGGGAATGTAATTTGCGCGGTCCAGTTCTTTTCCGGTCATTCCTTCAAGCACAGAAAGATAATCAGGACCTTCTGTGCGATATCCTGCTGATGAAATTGAATGCCGGTAATTTATAATCCCATCATTATTTGCATCGCCATTATTATTCCCAATACCATCAATAAAACCATCTGATGTCCTAAGAATTACTTCAGCTTTTCCATCACAATCCAAATCCCAAACCAGAAAATTAAATTCAACATCGTTATAAATATTGGGACCCATATTCACCGCCCAAAGAAAAGTACCATCCATTTCGTAGGCTTCCAGAAAATGATAATCATTTGATTCAACACCTCCAGTGGCCAAACGTTTTACTACGATTTCATATTCGCCATCACCATCCAAATCTCCAACCGAAGCATCATTTAAAATATAGTTATTGTACCCTCCATTTATTTTCCGAACGGGAATGTCGATATAATTTTTTGACCAAACCGAAGCCGATTCTTCCGTTTGCTGTTCAACGCCATTTACCAAAACTTTTATGGAATAGTTTGAGTTTTCTGAACCACTTTTATCCAGAATGTTACTTGCCCCTGTGATGGGTTGACTATTCACCAAACTTCCATCTCTGTAAAGGTTGTAGGCAATGTTTTCGTTTTCGGTACCAAGAACTCTCCAGCTTAAAAATACTCCTTGTGCTGTTTTTACCGCAACTAATCCATGATTTAAGTCTTCCATTAAACGCTGTGCGTTTACATTTACCGAAAAAAATAACATTAACGCAGTAAAAAATGCCCAATATTTTTTTAAAATCATCCCGTGTATTAAAATTTTTAATTCTTCTTTTTTTCTAAAAATTATTGGTTCAGTTGCAACAAGAAGGGAAGTCTAAAACTGTAGTTTTTTCAAATCAATCATTAACCGTTTTAAATTTATAAATACAAATGGAGTAGTATTCCTCCCCGCTATTTAAAACAACACTCGGAAAATCTGCTTTGTTTGGACTATCCGGAAAATGCTGGGTTTCCAAACAAAATGCACTTCTGTGTCCATAGCTGATATTGTTTTTGCCGATGTCGGTACCATCCAAAAAATTTCCTCCATAAAATTGCAATCCCGGTTCTTTGGTGTACACTTCCATAACTCTGCCTGATTCCGGCTCAATAACTTTAGCTGCAACAATTGCAACATCGTTGCCGGTATTTAGTACCCAATTGTGGTCGTATCCTTTGCCCAGTTCCAATTGTTCGTTGCTGGCACTTACCCTTTCGCCAATGGCTGTTTCCTCTCTAAAATCGAAGGGTGTTCCCTTTACAGTTGCCAATTCTCCGGTCGGTATCAAACCTGCATCAACAGGAGTATACAGGTCGGCGTTGATATACAGCAGATGGTTGTTAATTTCAGAACTTCCGGCATCTTTCAGGTTAAAATAGGTATGGTTTGTTAAATTCAGAATTGTGTTTTTATCTGAACTTGCAAAGTATTCAATTTTAAGTTCGTTCGATTCGGTTAGCTGATATTTAACCTTTACACTTACCGTGCCGGGGTAGCCGCCTTCCATATCCGGAGAAACATAGCTAAAAACTATCGAAGAATTGTCGACATTTTCAACTTCCCATACTTGTCGGTGAAATCCATTTCCTCCTCCATGCAAGTGGTTTTCCCCATCATTTTTCTCCAATTGATATTCAACACTGTCGATGCTAAAAACGGCATTGCCAATACGGTTTCCGTAACGGCCAATTGTTGTTCCAAAGAAATTTTCTTTTTTCTCAACAAACTCCTTACCTGTGCCATATCCTACCACAATGTCGCCAAATTCACCATTTTTATCCGGAGTGTAAATACTTACCACCCTGGCTCCAAAATTTGTTAACTGGCAAATTAAGCCATTTTCATTTTCAAGCGTGTAAAGCCGGATGTCCTTGTTATTATGATTATAAACAAAATCATCAGCTGATATTACAGTCAGTTTCTCTTTTTGCCCGCATGCTGTGAAAAGCAATATTGTGATCAAAAAATACAGTTGTTTCATTTTCATTTTTTTACAGAGTTTTATTTGAACTAAAAAACAGAAGATTTATAATTGTTATTTATTCTACCAGAAATATATGTAAAAGGCAATTGTGAATCCAAGAATTATTAAAGTGTGCATCACATCCCACTGATTCCAGCTTGCCCGTGAAAGGGCCTTTTGTTCCCCTGTTAACGATGCAAATGTAAGTCCTTGTATTTGAGTCTCATCTGCCTTTTTTGTAAATTGACTTACCACAAAAATTACCAGCAAACTGAAAACCAACATACCTCCGCTAAAAAACAGCCAGTTTACTCCGTAAAACAGTTTGTAAAACCAATTGCTTACACCGGTTTCAAGTGCCCATATTTTTACATCGGTAAAACCATCTGCCTTCGCCAATGACGTATATAATACTTTTGCTCCAATCCGAATAATACCTATAACAAAACCTGCTATCATACCCCACATTCCGGCTTTTGGTGTTGCTTTGGTCCAAAGTACACCCAAAAGGAAAGCAGCTGCAATCCCGGGAGAAAGTACGGATTGAACATCCTGCAAATATTCATACAAAACATTTCCAACGCTACGCATGATGGGTATCCACAAAATTCCAAGAATAACTACTACAACTGTTGCAATTCTTCCTACTCTAAGCAATTTTTTTTCGGTTGCACTTGGTTTAAATTTCTTATAGAAATCGATAGTAAATAACATTGCTGAAGAGTTAAACAGTGAAGCAAGCGAACTCATCAAAGCTGCCAAAATACCTGAAACAACCAGTCCCTTTACACCAGCCGGAAGAAGTGTTGCCACCATTGTCGGAAATGCAGCATCTGATGAAGTTAAACTAAATACCTGCCCATTGATTACCACGCCTTTCTGAGCCATTGCAAAGGCAATCATTCCCGGAATCAGAAAAAGGAAAACCGGTGTTAATTTTAAATAGGCTCCAAAAATAGTACCCCTTCTGGCTTGTGTTTCATCTCGTCCTGACAATACACGCTGCACAATATACTGGTCGGTGCACCAATACCAGAATCCAATTACCGATGAGCCTATTAATACTCCCAGCCATGGAAAATCCTGATCTCTGTTACTTCGGATAAGATTGGTCATAGTATCACCGTAGTCATTGATTTGTACGGCACTTGCAATACGCAACATTTCATCCCAGCCACCAACCGCTCTGAGTCCAAGAACCACAATTATAATTGATCCCAGAAGTAAAATAGGTGTTTGCAATACAGAAGTATAAAGAACCGATTTCATTCCGCCTATAACAGTATAAACAGCAGTAATTAATACCAGGCCGATTGCTGAAATCCAGAAAAAATCAATTCCCCAAATTGATTCAATACCAAACACTTCCTTAAAAACCAAGCCTCCAGCATAAACTGTTACAGCAACTTTAGTTAATACATAACTTACAAGCGATATGAGTGATAATATGGTTCTTGATTCTTTGTTATACCTACGTTCTAAAAATTCGGGCATTGTTGTTACCATACTTCTTGAATAGAAGGGAACAAAAACCCAGCCCAAAATCAGTATCATCCAGCCCTGTATTTCCCAATGGGCCATTGCCATGCCACTTGAAGCACCGGCGCCAGCCAGTCCGATAAGGTGCTCAGAACCAATGTTTGAAGCAAAAATTGAAGCTCCAATTGCTACCCATGTAGCATCGCGACCTGCCAAAAAGTAGTCACCCGAAGTTTCTTCTTTTTGCCTAAATACCCAAACAATGATTCCAATCAATACTGTCGCAAATCCAGCAATTACAATCCAGTCTAATGTTGCCATAGTTTTAATTTATATCTGTTAGTAAATTCTTAATTTTGTCTGATATAATTTCCAAAATAATTTTATCGAATTTCAACTTTAAACGAAGCAGGCTCTAACCAGTTGGAAGAAAAATTTATTTGAATTTCTCCTTCACTGTCAGCGGCTTTCACATAGGCAATCATTCTACCATGATATACACGATGTTTGTTATCTGTGTAATCCGACATATCGGAATTGTTGCTTGCCTCTAAACCCAGTAGTTCTGCGTCACCATCAATATTGCAAATGATTTCATCATCTGACAGCATAACAGGAATACCGTTTTCATCGACAACCTGAATAACAATTTGTGCAATTCCTCCTTTTGAGATTGATTTTTCACCTTCAATTATTTTAATGGCAGCCGGACGGTCAGATGATTCTATTGCATATTGACTAACATTGTTCCCGTTGTTATCATATCCAATGACCTCCAGTTTACCATGTGTGTAAGGTATATCCCAGAAAATAATTCCTGTATTTTCATCATAGGATTTTTTCTCTCCAACAATATTTCCATTCAATTGCAGTTCTGCCTCAGCTGCATTATTGTAGCAAACAACTCTTATTAACTGATCTTCTTTATAATTCCAGATCGGCCATGCATCCATCGACAAACGGTTTCTTCCTTTTTGGGGAGTAGGGTAGGTTCCTAAGTAAGCCATTGGTTTTTCTGACCAAAGCGATTGTCGGAAATAGCCTCTTGGTTTAATAAAACCACCAAAATCGAGTAAGCCTGAATAAAAACCACGTGATGGCCAGCGCCCTGATTCTCCCAGGTAGTCAATTCCTGTCCAGAGAAACTGTCCAAAAATAAAATCACGGGAAGTCACTGCCTTCCATGCATTGAGGTCATGTCTGTTTTCACTTCCATAAATTACACGATTTGGATATTTCTCATGATCACTGTCGTATAAACTTTCAGTATAATTATAACCTGCTATGTCCAGCGCAAAAGGATATTCAGTTTGATTTGACATCGCAACTCCGGCTAACCCGGCTGTAACAGGTCTTGATTGATCGTAATCTTTTACAACTTTTACCAAACGTTTGGCAATATCTCCAAGACGCATGGCATCCGGAGCATCTTTTTTGAATCCTCCAAAAATAGGTTGTGTGAATCCGGTTTCACCACCACCGTTTAAAACCGGGTGGGAATATGGATCATTGGGATAATCAACTTCGTTTCCAATACTCCATGCGAAAACTGAAGGATGATTCCGATCCCTTTTAACCATGTCGGCTAAATCCTTTTCTCCCCATTCTTTAAAAAAATCATAAGATCCCTGAAATCCCGGAGTCCCGACATTCCATCCTTCTATCCATTTACGTTTCGGAAATTCCCATTCGTCGAAGGCTTCATTTAATACAAGCAACCCTGTTTCATCACAAAGATCGTACAAATCAGGTGCCTGTGCATTATGGCTTGTGCGAATGGCATTCACACCAATTTCTTTCAAGGTAAGCAATCTTCTTTTCCACACTTCACGCGGAACTGCAGACCCAAGGACTCCGCCATCGTGGTGCAGGCAAACTCCTTTTACTTTAATCCATTCTCCATTGATAGCAAAACCTTTATTGGGATCAAATGTAAAATCCCGGAATCCTGTAATTGTGGTGGTTTTATCAATCAATTCTTCATCTTTATAAACTGAAGTTTTTAAGGTATACAAGTTTGGTGAATCAAGTGTCCAAAGCTCAGGTTTTTTAATCTTTAATCCGGTACTTATCTTTCCTGTTTTGTTTGCATCAACGAGAAGTTTTTCAGAAGTTTTTTCAACCAGCTTGTTTTCCTTGTCATATAGTTCATTTTTAATTATCAATTCCGAGGCTTCTGTCAAACCATTTTCAATACCGACTTCAATATTCAGTTGATAAGCATTTTTCTGCTTTTCAGGCCAGGCAAACACGCCCCATTGTTCAATGTGAACCGGATTGGCATAAACTACCCAAACATCGCGGTAAATACCCGAACCTGTATACCAGCGGGAATCAATTGATTGACTGTGATCTACCCGTACATGGATTTCATTTTCTTCTCCAAAATTTACATATGGCGTTGCATCATACATAAAAGAAACATAACCATTAGGTCGTTTTCCCAAAGATGTGCCATTAATAAATACCTCACTACGGTTGTAAACTCCTTCGAAATACAGATAAACTTTTTGATTTTCAGTGTTTTCAGGAATGTTTAGTTTTTTGCTATACCAACCAATGCCTCCCGGCAAATAACCAGTAGCACTTGCAAGGGTAGGACTTAATTGTTGTTTAACACTCCAGTCATGAGGAAGATTAACAGTCCTCCATCGTTTGTCTTTCAAATCTTTGAGTTCTTCCTTGTCAGTTTTTTGTAATATGAACTTCCAGTTATTATTTATTTTCTCTGCCTGTCCAAATCCTGTTTGTCCAAATAATGAGTTCATACTAACAATACAGGACAAAAACAGGAAAATAATTTTTTCTTTCATATCAATTGCTTATTGGTTCAATTCCCTTGAACGTTGGTTTTACTTCCATAATTTTTCCGTCGGCATCAAAATCCATTTTGTCGATACATACCTCGCGATGAAATCCTCCGGAACCTCTTGGCATTTCAACTCCTTTAGGATAAGTAAACCGATGATACACAAGATACCATTCATCTTTTCCCGGCATCTGAATGGCAGAATTATGCCCGGTTGCAAAAATGTTGGTTTCGGGATCACGTTGAATTACAATATTATTTTCCGGAATGTTTAATTTTCCCATTGGCGAATTGCTTGTGGCGTACCTTACTTTGTAATTCGGGCTGCGCGTGTCATCTTCCGACCACATAAAATAATAAGTTCCATTACGGTAAATCACAGTTGTGCCTTCACGATATGTTCCATCGATATTAAAGGTTTTCAGCGTATTCTTTTTGAGGGAAACCATTTCGTCGTTCAGTTCTGCTCCGGCCATGTAACCATTTCCCCAGTAAAGGTAACTTTTACCCGTTTTTGGGTCGGTAAAAACTTCAGGATCAATTTCCTGACCCCTGTTTATTCCTTTTGGTTTGAAATCTATTAATGCTGCACCATTGTCTGTAAAAGGACCAGTTGGATGGTCTGCTACGGCGACACCAATTTTCTGAGCTGCTGTGAAATAGTAAAAGTATTTGTATTCACCATTAATTTTCTTTTCAATAATGCAGGGCGCCCATGCGTTCCGGTTAGCCCAGCTTACGTCTTTTTTTAAATCCAGAATGGTGCCTTCATCTTTCCAGTCAACAAGGTTTTTAGATGAAAAAGTTTTAAAATACCAACCCGACCATCCGTCGTATCCGTCGCTGGTGGGATAAATATAGAAACTGTCCGTTTTTTCTGAGTATAAAATATCCGGATCGGCAAAGTAACCTTCCAGTACCGGATTATGATCCTCTGACGCACTTACTTTGTACGTAGCATCATTTTGTCCTTCAATGGATATAGTATAAGAAACAGGGCCTCCCGAAAAATCCTGAGCTCCGGTTGGAGAAATTGCAAATCCCGGCCAGCAATCAAATTGCGGATCAAAAGCAGTAAGATCAACTCCTCGCTTTACCGGAAGATGAATAGTAGATTTTTCTTCATTAAAATCGATATTCAGTTTTTTCAGGTCAGACGAATTGATATCAATCAGTGGATCTTCTGCTTTCCCCCATTTACTGATTAATCGCAGATACTCTTTCATGCTTATGGGCAGCACCGTACCATGACGTGGATGGAAATTCATCGTAATTTCATCATCAATAACTTCAAAATGTTCCAAATCCTTACTTTTTGTAAACTGATATCGCCCGGCACCATACACATCGTACATTAATATCCATTCATCTGAATTATTTAATTTGAACACTCCAGAACCTTCAACACGTGCAGTTTCTTTGTCCACCCTTTCCAAATGAGGATATTCGTAACCTTCAGTGATTTTATCTGAAATTGCCAGTTTTATCCCGGGTGCGCCACTTTCCGACTTGTGAAACAAATAAAACTTGTTGTCTTTTTCGATGATATCGCCATCGATACAGGCATTATTTGTAGGATTGTACAGCAACTGTTTTGGTGCAGCTTCGAGCGCAGTAAAATCTTTATTGGCATAAGCATAATATATAATATCAGGATAATTACCGCTCTTTTTCATTGAAAAGTAAACCATATATTTTCCAACAGCTTTGTCGTAAATCGTTTGTGGTGCCCAAACCCGATCCACATCTCCAAATTCATCAGGAAAAGTTTCAGGAATATTGATAACAGATGAAGTCCAGTTAATTAAATCCTGAGATTTCATTAAAATCATTGCATAGTTGTTCCAACCCATTTCAGGGACATACAGATCAGTGGCAACCATGTAAAACATTTTTCCATCATTTCCACGAAGAATATGAGGATCTCTGACTCCGCCGGATTTGCTTATTTCTTTTGAATCCAAAACCGGCTGATTGTTATTTAATGCTTTATAATTAAATCCATCTATACTTACGGCAAACCGGATGGCTTCCTGTCCGGGGCCGTTTCCTGTGAAGTACGCAAACATATAGGCTTCATAATTATCAGTATGATTGCATCCGGTTGAGAATATCAAACCAATTACAAGCAATATTACAAACAGCATTTTTTTAAAAAATAATATAGATCTCATTTGTTATAATAATTATTGAATTTAAACTTATCTGTTTACCTTAAACATTCCGGGTAAACACTTTCTTTAGCATTAACTGACATCATGCTGAATATTCATTTTATCGACTTTACTCCTTCACTTGTCATTTGAACGCGTTTTAAAGAATTGTCGTCATTGTAATACAAATAATCGATGCAAACTGAACGGTGGTAGCTTCCCCCTTCCGTTTGTATTCCTCCATTGTGATAAACGAAATACCATGCTCCTTTATACTCTACTATGGATTGATGATTTGTATTGCTGTTGCCCGCAATTTCATTCAAAATACCTTTGTATTCCCATGGTCCATTAATGCTTTTGCTCATGGCATAAACTGTTTTTTCCGGAAATCCGGAAGCATAGGACAGATAGTACCAGTCATCTTTTTTATGAATCCAGGGAGCTTCTGTAAATTCAGGTAGATCCACCGGTATAATCGGGCCATCCAATTCAATCATGTTATCTTTCAATTTGGCGTAATAACATTGAGTATTACCCCAGAACAAGTAGGCCTGGCCATCGTCGTCGATCCAGGGAGATGGATCGATATCATCCCACGATATTTTGGTATATTCTGTTGTCATATCGTTGGTTACCAGAGCCGAACCACGGGCATCAATAAATGGACCCGTCGGTGAATCAGCCACTGCAACACCAATAGCTTTACCATGAATTGTTGCGTGTTCTGAACAAGTGTACCAATAAAATTTTCCATCTCGTTCTATAACCTGACTTGCCCACGAACTGTGGCCTTTTGCCCACTTAAAATCGCTGGTTTTTAATGGTATCGGATACTCCTTCCAGGTCTTGAAATCTTCGGTTGAAAAAACCAGCCAGTTGGGTATGTTATATCTTTTACCGTCACCGGTGTCCTGACCGGCATACAAGTAGAATATATCGTTATAAATTAATGCTGCCGGATCAGCTGTATACTTATGTGTAATTACAGGATTACCCATAGCCTGAAATTTGTACACTTTTCCATCCTGAGCTTGTGCATTAAAAAACCAAAGTACTGCACCCATCACTATAAAGTATTGATATACCTGTTTCATTATTCTATTATTTGATTGATTTAAAAACTCAATTAAATGGTCTGAGACTAGTCCCTTTTATACTGCAACAAATCGGGGAAGCCACTTTTTGTCCATCCCACAATGCGGGCTCTTGTGGCACGATTTGGATCCGATAACTCGTGCCCCTTAATTTCCTTATAATCCCGGGCATGATAAATCATAACCACATTTTTACCGCTCTCGTCTGTGGTGAAAGAATTATGACCGGGTCCGAATCTTTTTACCTCCTCGTTGGAGTAGAATACCGGACCTGGAGATTTATACCAATTAAAAGCATCCAGCAAATCGGCCGCTTCATCGATCCACAACATTCCCATTGCATAATTATGATTGGTAGCACTGGCGGAATATAACACAAAGATTTTTCCATTTTTCTTCAGTACTGCCGGGCCTTCATTAACATTGTATTTCATTCTCTCCCAACTAAATTCAGGTCGTGTTAAAACAACTTCCGGTCCAACAAGTGTGGTTGGATTTTTCATTTCCGAGATCACTAATGCTGTGCCTGATTCACCTTCGAGCACATCCTGTGCCCAGATTAAATATCTTTTCCCTTTATGTTCGAATGAAGTTGCATCCAACGAAAAAGAATTTCTTTTAGTAATTATTTGTCCTTCTTCTTTCCATTCACCCTCCATTGGATCCTTTGATTCATTAGACAAAACCCACATTCTGATGTTCCATATATTCTCAGCATCGCCGGCAGCAAAATAAATATACCATTTCCCGTCTATGCTGTGCAGCTCCGGAGCCCATATATGTGCCCCCATTACACCTTTATTATGTTTGGTCCAGATGACTTTCTCGTCTGCTTTTTTTAAGTCATTAATGGTTTTGGCTTTTCTCAAAATTATCCGGTCATATTCAGGCACAGTAGCTATAAAATAGTAAGTACCATCATCTGTTTTCAATACCCATGGATCTGCACGCTGCTTAACAATCGGATTATCGTAAGGCAATAACGCCTCTTTTTTTGTTGCTTTTTCGCTGTTTTGTGCATCTGCAACCAACAGGCTGCAGATCATAAAAATCAGTAGTTGCAATATTTTTTTCATTTTTGTTCTGTTTTATTGACTTATATTTTTTAATTTGTTTCTGAAATCCGATATAGCCCTGTTCCATGATAATTTACAGTTGGACGAAATTCGGAACCAGAATAAGTTCCGAGATCCTTCTTTTCCCACAAGTCGCGAATTATACACTTTCCATCAAATCCTAATTCTTTTAGATTCACCGGGATTGAAACTGCGTCTTCGTCGTGAGATGTTGGATCCGTTACTGACACCATAAATTCAACAGTAGCACCTCCCTGCTGGCTTGTTCCACCGATATCCAGTCCTGCAAAAGCTTTGAAACCAATAGTGTTTTCAGGTATTTCATATTGAATAATGGATCTGGAATGTGTTCCGATCCCATTCTCATACACCATTCCTTTTACATTCAAGCTTCCTCCTGAAACGCTTTTGTTAACCGAAACCGTTCCCCAGCCTGCAAATGCATTCTTCCAGGTGAGGTCGGTTAGTTTTAACGAGTCTCCATTGGAAAGATAAACCGTAGGATTGATCCAATTGGCATGGTCACAGGCAAATTCATCTCCGCCATCGTTTACTATTAAGTACAGTTGTTTGCTTCCTTCGGGTAGTTTAATATCAATTTGTTTTCCATAAGCATCGGTTAGTCGCGATACGGTACCGCTACGATACAACAGGTTGTTTGTATTAACAAATCCATCGCCTCCGCTATTAAACAAAGCTACAAATTTATCGCCCGTCTCAGGATCATCTGCAGTCCAGCCAATCACATCATTTTCACGGAACCACTGTTTGTTGTTTATTGAATTAGCATGCACATCAAGTACTTCTTTATTGGTTAACAGTGAATCAGTGAACTCATCGTTATCCGGCAAATTACCTCCAAACATAAGCGGTGACTTAAACATTGTCCAAAGTGTCATTAAAGTATACTGCTCATCCTTTGTAAATTTTGTATATCGATTCGTAGCTCGTTCTCCGCGAATAAATTTTCCCATGGGGAGCATATCGGCATCGGGCCAGGCTCCGGGCTGAATATAAGGTGCCCATTCGGCACATTTTTCAAATGAATAATTCAATTGTGACCAATTATCCCAGAAATCGTCGATGGTTCGCCACATATTGGCATGTGCTGCTGCATGTTCGTGTTTTTCAACCGGTGTGGCACCGGGAGACATACTTAATACTATCTGACGCCCGGTTTGATCGATGGCCGTTCTGATCATCTCTATCTCATCTGTATGATAAGGGCGCGACAAATCATCCACTTTAACAAAGTCTACTCCCCACAAAGCATACAAATCAAAAATTGAATTATAATATTCCTGGGCTCCTTCCTTACCGGCAACAACAGTATAATTGTCCTGCAACCAGGTGCATTCATAAGCCGTTGAATAAATATCAGCTGCTGTTTTAGTTGTTCCTTTAATGGGTAGCTTTTTAAAGACAGCTTCTTTTGGTACTCCCCTCATAATGTGAATCCCGAATTTCAATCCCAGACTATGCACGTAATCAGCAAGAGGTTTAAATCCGGCACCGTTAGCTGCTGAAGGGAAACGAGTTGGTGAAGGCTTGTAGCGTCCGTATTCGTCCAAAATAAAGGCAGAATTGTCGTAGGCATTATAGTGTCCGGTGTTTTGATTATCCACATACCAACGAATGTCGACCACAATATACTCCCATCCAAAATTTATTAGATTAGCAGCCATATAATCCGCATTGGCTTTCACCTCATCTTCTATAACCGAAGGCCCGAAACAATCCCAGCTATTCCAACCCATAGGTGGAGTTTCTGCCCATGTTTTAAATTCATCTTTGGGGAAAATTTCTTTCTTCTTTGCAGGAGTGCAAGCCATTAAGAATGCAATAGAGGCAAACAAAAAAAGTTTGGATTTTACTATTCTGATGTTCAAATTTTGATTAGGAAAAGTTTTTTTGTCCATTGTTGTAGACCATTTGATTTTTTCTGTTTCAGATCAGTTCTAAAATTATGTGTACAAAAGTAAATTGA
>ENA-ORCQ01000222-ORCQ01000222.1-marine-metagenome-genome-assembly--contig:-NODE-222-length-25743-cov-4.299112_pt1 | contig 25743 bp, 18 predicted proteins | sample MGYA00237780_ERZ508510 | MGnify/ENA primary metagenome ERZ508510 (study PRJEB26181, sample SAMN06268981) | marine metagenome | isolation source: Tt an E2 anaerobic enrichment on eucalyptus from sediment...
GTACGGACCTGTTCAGCTGAAATATGAGCTGCCCAAAGTTTCGGGTACGACTTATTTTGTTGCTCCAGACGGAGAAAAAACATCTCCAGGGGAGACTTTGGAAAATCCCACAACTATTGAATCGGCATTTGAAAAAGTGGTAACGGGCGATGCAATTGTTCTCAGGGGAGGAACTTACAGAACCGGAGATTTAAAACTTAATCAGGGAATTACACTTCAGAGTTATGCTGATGAAAAACCTGTATTAAAAGGAACTTATATCGCCGAAAACTGGCAAAACCTAAGAAATGGTTTATGGCAAAGTTCATGGGATCATCTTTTTCAAAGTGCACCCGATGGGTGGTGGAGAAAAGAACGTGAAGGGAAAATTACCCCGCTTCATAAATTTAACAACGATATGGTTTTTGTTGATGGTAAATTCCTGCACTCTGTAGGCTGGCTGGGAGAAGTAGATGAAAACTCATTTTTTGTGGATTATGATGCCAAAAAAGTTTATATCGGAATTGATCCTACGGATAAACTGGTGGAAATTACTGCTTTTGAAAAAGCGATTGACAGAGTAATTACAGAAGTAAACGGTAAAGCACCCGATAAAATTGGGCCGGTAATCAGAGGTATTACTTTCACCCAGTATGCTTTTCGGGGCATAGCAATCGATGGTACATATGCAAACGGAGTAATGAGCGAAGAAGAACTGGGAAAAGAAGTGGTAGGAACCACACTGGAACATTGTGAAATATCGTATTGTGGAAGAGTTGGTCTTTGGTTAATCGGAAACAAGATTACTATGCGCCATTGTAAAGTCAGCGATACAAGTACCGAAGGAGTTTACATTAACTGTGGCAGCGATATTCTGCTCGAGAAAAATATTTTTACCCGGAACAATATTGAACAAATTACGGGTTATTACCCGGCTGCTGTTAAGATTTTTAACCAAACTCACCGGGTAGTTTGTAACGATAACCTCGTTATTGATTTGCCCTATTCTCACGGCATTTGGTATGATGTTGGCAATGTTGAAGGTGTGTTTACCAACAACCTGGTAAAAAACGTTGGCTTACACGACCATCAATACAATCCAAAAAGTATTTGGCCTGCACAAAGCGGATTCTTTTTTGAGATATCAAAAAGTGCAGTTTGTGCGGGAAATATTTTTATAGATTGCGATTATGGTACTTTGTCGCTCAACAGCAGCGGAGTTAAAGTTTATAATAATACCTACATCAACAGTCCGGCCTGTTTTGCCCGCGACCAGCGCAGTGCCCAGGGAGACCATTTTGGATGGCACCCGCAAACAGGGCCTGATGTTGAAGAACGCACCGGACACGAATTTGTAAACAACCTATGTTTTGCAGATCAAAATGACTTTCCCTTAATGATTGTCTGGCAACCGGAATTTATGTGCGAAAGGCTAAGTGATCGGGCGTTAAATAAATTAGATAATAACGTTTATGTAAATAATTCGGGACAAGCCGATGCAGTTATACACCAGAAAACAGAGAAAGGCTGTATAACAGAAGGTGAGATGGCACAGGATGTGAACCGGATTTTTAACGATTTTTCCGCCAACAGTAACAGTTTTAAAAATTACAATGGTTGGTTGTTTCAAGGAATTTATACAGGAAATTACCGGCTTTTAAAAGATTTTCCCGGAAACAAGGCAGCAAGCGGCTTGCCTGAAGATATTCAGAAATTGATTGGAATCAAAAAAGCAAAACAATATGTTGGTGCCTATCCGTTACAGGATTAAAAGCGCTTAAGAATTGGATTAAGATAATTTGGAAAACGGTTGGGATAGGTTTTTATCTTTCCCCTCCATACCAACTTTGCGGAGCATGAGGATTTTTTCCCGGCTTGCCAGTATTTACTTTCAGCTCAGTATGGATATCCGAAAGCCTGCCGCAATCGGAGATTTGGTTTCCAAAAACAAAATTTTCCAAACCCGGATTTTCATAATTATTCCCATAAATTCCACGGTTTTTGCATGCTGAAATTGTATTGTTCAGGATATAAACACCCGTCCCAAAAAACATAATCCCGTTGTTCCAGTCGGAGTAACCTCCAGAAACATTTTTTATGGTGTTGTTTTCCACCCAAACATCTCGTTTTTCATTTACACGGTATTTATGTCGGATTGAACTTCCTGTTCCTTCCACCGTAATTGCTGCCTGGTTATATTGCTCACTGGTTCCCGGGTGAATATCATGAATAGTATTGTTTTTTACCGTTACATGAAAACATTCTCCTTTTACATTGATTCCCTCAGCCTTGCCGGTTTCGTATATATGGTTATCTTCAATCCATATATATTCGCAATTATCAGGGAAAGTGTTACGTCCGCTATAGGAACCGCTGCCAATATAAACTCCTTCAGCCCATTTGGGATTGAATAAACCGGTGTTGTGTATTTCATTCCCGATTACATCAACATATTTTGACGATCTGCCTACATGACATCCCTCCTGCCCGGTATAAAAAATGTGATTGCTTTTTAAAATGATGTGATCAGAATTTTTTACATAAATACCCCACATGCTATTGGTAAGCGTAAATCCTTCGAGGGCCACATAACTGCATTCCAATATTTCCAGTGAACTGCCCGAAGAAACTGTATCTCCTTTGATTATCACTTCTCCACTATCAGATGCTTTGATAACCAAGGGGTGTTTTTTTGTGAATTTTTTACCTTTTAAATATATTTTGGAATAAATACCGGGTTTTACCCAAACTGTATCGCCCAAAACCGTATTGTTTAATACGCTGTTTAAATCGTCTCCGGAATTTACAGTAATAACCCGTGAATGTGCATTAAAATTCAAAATTGAAAATACAAAAATCAGAAGTACGAGCTTAATTATTTTTCCAGGGATACATTTCATTCTTTTTCCTGCTATTATTGGCTTCAGCATTTTGTTCATATTCACAGAATTAATTAGTTTAGAATTATAGAAATTGAAACTAGTTTTTGGTTTCTTTCAAATTTATCATTTTGTAATAAAAGAAAACCATATCAACAATGCAAAAACTATTTATTCTTTTGATTCTGTTTTTGGGTTCGGCAAAAATATTCGGTCAGGAACCCGGGGTGATTGAAAAAACAGTTGTTTATAAAAATTTAGCCGGACAGGAACTAAATGCAACTATTTTTTATACTGAGGCAAGTCAGCAAAAAACAGGAAATACTGCTTTGGCATTGTTTCACGGCGGGGGCTGGGTGTTTGGCGATCCCTCGGAGTTTTTCGAAGCTTGTCGCTGGTTTGCCCGCAAAGGGTATGTTGCTGTTTCTTTTCAGTACAGGCTTTCCAGAAATTCTGATGGCACTTATCCCCATCCCGATATTACTCCGGTGGAATGTGTAAAAGATGCCAGGTCGGCGCTTCGCTGGTTACGCAGCAATGCTGATGATTATAATATAAATCCGGAAAAAATAGTGGCCGGGGGACAATCGGCCGGGGGACAACTGGCATTGTCCACAGCTTTGGTGGATGGAGTAAACGAAATTACTGATAACCTCGAAATCAGTCCGGAACCTAATGCCTTGTTATTGTATTCGAGTAATGTAAATACACTTGAACCATGGATCGACAATCTTTTGGGTGAAAGGCGAAATGAAATATGGGAAATCTCGCCCTATCATAACCTTAAAAAAAACATGCCTCCGGCCATAGCTTTTCATGGTGATGAAGACAACCAGGTATTGCCCTATATCGTTCAAATGTTTAAAGCCAAAACTTTAGAACTGGGAAATGAATATGAATTACATACCTACCCGGGTTTTAAACATTATCTTGGTGAAGGCAATGACAAATATTCACGTTATTTTGATGAGGAAATCCTGGACCTCAGTGTTGCTTTTCTTAAAAAGAGGGGATTCTGAGAGGTTTTAGAATTTTACTAATCTGATTGGAAATACAACACAGGTTGTGACTTGTGAAAATTCTCCTCCTGTCAGGAGGAGAAATGAAAAAGTGCACTTATTAAATATGGAATACAACATCAAATTTGACCTACGAACAATTCTCCTCCTGACAGGAGGAGGGAACCGCGTTTACAGCGGTGAGGTGGTCAATTCATTATTCACTTTTCATGAACCTTTATAATCAAGTATATCCGGGAAAAACCACCACCCCGTCATCGAAGTAAATCAACCAAATCCATGGATTAAACTCTGTCGATGCCACCCCTCCTGCCAGGAGGGGAAATTGGTGTAACTTAAATTTATTTGGAATACAAAACAGGTTGTGAACTACGAACAATTCTCCTCCTGCGAGGAGGAGGGAACCGCATTTATAGCGGTGAGGTGGTCAATTTACTTGCTTTTATTCTTTCCAATATCCAATATATCCTGAATAATAACCTCCGGGTATTCAAAAACCCATCTGTTTTCGTACCTCAACACTGTTATTCCTTCTTTTTCTAATTGCTCATCTCTTTCTATATCTCCGGCAATGTTTTGTAAATCAGCATGTATTTCTCCGTCCAGTTCAATGGCCAACATTAATTCATAACAAAAGAAATCCACAATAAAATTTCCTATGGAATGCTGTCGACGAAATTTGTACCCACCAACCTGACTTTTCTTTAAAAGCTTCCACAAAGTGGCTTCGGCAGAGGTTGAATTGTTTCTGAGATATTTTCGGACAGGTTTTAAATATTCGCGGTTATGAAGGTTCATTTTTTTGTTTAAAGGTAGCGGATTTGTGTAAATTTTACCACCACCCCGTCATCGAAAAAACCAAAAAATTCCAATACATGTGCACAGTCGATGCCACCTCTCCTGCCAGGAGGGGAAATTGGTGTAACTTAAATTTATTTCGAATACAAAAAAGGTTATGAACCACGAAAAATTCTTCTCCTGTCAGGAAAGCTCGTCCCGTACTATCAGATCGGGAAGGGGACTCCGAGTACTCGGGGTGAGGTTGTCAATCCATTTTTCTCTTTTCATGAACCTTTATAATCAAGTATATCCGGGAAAAACCACCACCCCGTCATCGAAAAAGATAAATGAAATTCATGGCACAAACCGTGTCGATGCCACCCCTCCTGCCAGGAGGGGAAATGAAAAAATGCACTTATTAAATATGGAATACAACATCAAATTTGACCTACGAATGATTCTCCTCCTGTCAGGAGGAGGGGACCGCATTTATAGCGGTGAGGTGGTCAATCTTCTTCTTTTAATAAGAGCTATCAAAATCCAAAATCCACAACCACCCCGTCATCGAAAAAAACCAAAAATTCCAATTCATTTGCACGGTCGATGCCACCCCTCCTGCCAGGAGGGGAAATTGGTGTAACTTAAATTCATTTGGAATACAAAACAGGTGATGAACCACGAAAAATTCTCCTCCTTTTTTACAATACGGGCCTTATATCCTTTCGCTAATTAATCAGTTACAATGTTCTTCGGTGGTGCCTTCAAATAACCCAGCGAAACAAAAAAGGCATCCATCTTATTCACGGTATCGGTAAATGAGCCGTTTGATTTGTTGCCATAATTAAAAAAACCGTGAGCTTCTCCCTCATAGCCAACCAATACACAACGATTACCTTCCTTTCTCATTTTTTTTGCAAACATTTCAGCTGTCAGGTAAGGTACGGTTGTATCATTGGTACCATGAAAAATAATGGTCGGAGGCAATCCTTTTACCACATTATGATAGGGTGACATGGATTCCGTTGCTGCGCCTAATCTTTTTTCCAGATTCTTAAAACGCTCGTATTGTTCTTTTGTCATTCCATCCAATGGAGATAATATCAAAACCGGATTAAAAAGTGCCAGTGCATTGGGTTTAGAACTTACTATAGCATCTTCCTTCTCCTCATCAAACATGGGTAAGGTAGCTGTAGCCGCTGCCAGGTGGCCCCCAGCAGAACCACCGCCTGCAGCAATACGATTGGGATCTACCCCCAACTCTTCAGCATTTTGCCGTACCCAGCGAATGGCAGATTTTGCATCCGAAACACATTTGTTTGCCCGAACCTGATGTCTGCTAAATACCCTGTAATCTGCCACCATACTTACCATTCCCCGTGCTGCCAGGTATTCACACTGAGGCACAAACTGCGTAGGTGAACCACCATTCCAGCCTCCTCCAAAGAAAAAGATTATAGCCGGTTTTTTGTCTCCGGCATTGTGTTTTGCAGGATTAAAAATCCATAGTTTTAAAGTAACTCCATCAATTTCTTTGTAGATAAATTCTTTGGCATCTTCAATTGTGGGAGGATAGTTTCTCTGCGCATAAGATTGAAATTGTGGTCCTGAAAACAAAAGTAAGGCGGTAATTAGGAAAAGGTATTTCATGGGTAAGATTTTAATTAGAATACAATGGTATAAATCTACTTATAAAATCTTAGTATTTTAAATCTGTCGGATTAATCAACCGGTAACCTGAATCCTCGTTTCAAAGGAGAGGCAGACGGAAAGAATTACAAACCATCGTTAAGCTACAAAACCCCTGTTCATTTGCGGAAGATAAGTATCGATACGAATATTATCGGCTTTTAACATGTGCATTAAATTGTACAAACCAAAAAAAGTACGGTTGACATAGATAAAATGTCTCGACCCGCGATTGCCGTTCATATTTCTTAATTCAGTATTTTTTGAATACTGTGCTCCCAACTCGCTAATCCGACTAAAAAAAGTGCTATTTGAAAAATCAAAAGTTTCCTGTTGAAAGGGTTGTGTAAATAAACTCAACAATTGAAAAAACATTGTGGTAAAAAACTCTATTTCCTCACGACTATCATCACTCCGAAAAATTTCCAGTTCGTATAATTTAGCCTTAAAAAGCCTTGGGTTATTGATGTTTTCCTTTAACGCTAGTTCAAAATATGGCGTATAAAAATCATCAGGTATACTTTTTACACAGCCAAAATCCAGTACAATTAGTTCATTATTTTTAGAGACCAAAAAATTTCCGGGATGAGGATCGGCATGAAACTTTTTTAAGCCATGAATCTGGTACATATAAAAATCCCACAACGCCTGTCCCAGTTTATTGGCAAGCTGCTTGTCGTTGTTGTTTGCCGCAAAAACCGACAAATGTGTACCTTCCATCCAATCCATGGTAATTATCCTTTCTGATGACAGTTCTCTGTAATAGTCCGGAAAGCGCAGATTTTCAATATCCTTGCAGGCTTCTATCATTTTTAAACTTTCCTCTACTTCAAGAAGGTAATTGGTTTCATCGAGCAATTTTTCTTTCACCTCTTTAAAATAAACATCCGATCCTTTCCCTTTTATGTTAAACATTTTCATTGCCAGGGGTTTTACCATCGCCAAATCGCTGCTTATACTTTCCGACACCCCGGGATATTGCAATTTTACGGCCAACGTTTTACCGTCTTTTTTTGCCTGATGCACCTGGCCGATACTTGCTCCGTGTTTGGCTTTTAAATCAAACGAATCAAAAATTTCGCCCGGTGTTTTTCCAAAATATTTCTGAAAGGATTTTATTACAAGTGGCGCCGACAGTGGAGGTACCGAAAACTGGGATAAAGAAAACTTATCTATATAAGCCTCAGGCATAATGTTTTTTTCCATACTCAACATTTGCGCTACTTTTAAAGCACTTCCCTTTAAATTTTTTAAGCCATCGTAAATATCGCTGGCATTCGCCTTGTCCAGTTTTTCCCTGGCTTCATATTCTGTTGTACTTAGCTTATGGCCGTAATATTTCAGATAATTGACACCTACTTTTGCGCCGGTCTGAAGAATTTTCGAAGCACGCTGAATTTTCGTAATCGGAATGTTATCAATGGTTTCCATCAGTTGCTCATTACCTTTTCTTTAAACAAAAATTTCCCCAAATCGAATACACTGTTTAATGTGGCCGTGTCCAGCAGGGCAAATCCTGTGGTAATCGATTTTTCTATTAATACATCGGTTTTTTCAAAATTTGCCGAACCATCTTCCAACCAGAATTTCAGTATAAAAAGTAACTGGGCCCAACTCCATTCCAAAAGGCCTTTGTTTTTTGCTTTCTCCAGTTTCTCCTGTTTTAAATCAATGGTTTCAATTCCCAAATCCTGAACAAAAGCGGTAAAGGATTTTTTCAGTTCGCTCAGAGTATTTAATACATTCAACCTGTGCTTCCCTTTGTTCAGCGCAAAAACCACATAACTACGATTAGCTTTTAGCAGTTCAAAAAATGTATAATAAAAACTTATGAGTTTACTTTTTGCATCAAAATCCTTGTATGCCTCATTTTTGTTTAACAACTCAATGGTGTTATCAAAAAATGCTTTAAAAATTGATCGCTCTACTTTTTCAAACGAGCCAAAAAAGTTATAAAATTCACTTTCTGTTATGCTTATGTGTTTTGCAAACGCAAATACACTATCTGGTTGTTTACCGTTTTCCAACGTAAACTGCATATACGCTGAAATGATATCGATTCGTGTAATTTCTTTTTTCTTTGCCATATCATTAAAACCATGACACATTCTTTTTGTTCAAACATTTAAAAGTATTGATAAACAAATTTGATAGAATATGCCTGATTGCTCAATCTTCGTACTCCTGTAAAACGGGTAATAAAAGTGGGTTTTAGAAAATTAAGTTATCTGCTCGTCAAGATTGCTTTAAGCAAAATCGTTCAAATTATTTTGCATGTATTACTCCAAAAGTTGGTGAACTTTTGCATAACAAAACTGTTTAATTTTTGAACATAAATATTGAACATTATGAAATTTTTATATATATCTTTTGTTTTGACCTTTGTCGTAATCGCTATAAGCGGATTGATTTTAAAGGTCAAAGCAGAAACGGAAACACAGAAATATGAAACAATATATCGTGAAGGTAATTTTGAAATTCGGTATTATCCGGTAGCCATTATGGCCACTGTAAATATGAATGGTTCCTATGATGATTCAAGAAATTCAGGATTTAGAATACTGGCAGGTTACATATTCGGAGGAAACAAGGAAAATGAGAAAATTGCCATGACATCACCAGTGCGAATGGGTACCGAAGATTCCGGGAACAGTATGAGTTTCGTTTTACCGTCAAACATGGAGTTTGATAATTTACCTACTCCAGAGAATGAAAAAATTATCCTGCATCAATCGCAACCGGTTTATGCTGCAGCTGTGCGATATGGTGGATATACCAATGAACGTGAGATTGAAAAGAAGAAAGCTGAGCTTGTTGAGGTTTTGAAAGGTTTAAATTTAGAGTACGATAGGAATTTTGAGTATCTGGGCTATAATGCACCGTACGACATGATAAACAGAAGAAATGAGGTTTTGGTAGAGTTGCCCGGATTTAACCCGGAGTTATTTAAGAACTCTATTGCAGTACGGTAATCAAAAATTTAAAGTCATGAAGGAAAATTTTGTACACACGGATTTAACAAGGCTATCCAAAGAATTAATGAAGTTAATGAAGGAAGCCAATTTACTGGGAATTATAAATAAAAAGTTGGCCAAACAACGTTTGGAGCGAGCACATTGTGTGGCTTTACAAATCACTGCTTTGAGGTTTATGAATTAGTATGTGAAACTCAGATCAGGATTTTGATTATCCGTTAGGTTGGAGATATTCCGTTTAAAATATTTGCAAACAGGTTTAAATACTGGATTTTCAAGGTGGCAAGGATTTAACCACCTTAGCCAGGCTAAATGATTAAAAGCTAAAACACAACCACCCCGCCTCGTGTAAACTGAGGCACCCCTCCTGACAGGAGGGGAAATTTGTGCTACTCCACCAATATTTGAGATAAAAAAATAAAATTCATTCCTCGAACAATTCTCCTCCTTACAGGAGGAGGGGACCGCATTTATAGCGGTGTGGTGGTATTCTAATTCAACAAAACAATATCACACTTGCTCCAACTATGAGCCTGTCCAGATTGAAGCATCAGGAGAGGAACCCCCGCTGTCGCCTCCCGACAGCTATCGGGATGTAATTGGTGCTTTTGTTGCAAACAATAATTCTCTGCTAACTTCTCGCATTATTACTGCAGTATTAAATACTTCTTGTTTTTGCAAAACAAAACACGGATTGCAAATCCGCGCTAGCAAGGGGATTCGGGGTGAGGTGGTCATTCCTACAATTGCCCTTTTCTACCCCTCGTTTGCAATGAGCGGTCAGCGGTTCCTGAGTTTGTAACTCCTCATTACATAAAAATTATGGCAACCTGACCTTTACCATATTAATTCTCCTTGGAGGAGCTCATGTTAATTGTTTTGTTTACTAATTTTCGTCGATACAATCGACCTAACATTTGATCCTCGTTGCAAACGAGGGCAGTGTGAGAAGCGGATTTTTTTTAAGCCCCTTTTTCTCTCTTGCTGAAAGAGGATTCACCGTGGAATTGTCGTTCGGCGACAGGGAATTATAGAGATTCCATTTTGAATAACTTCAATTCCGTAAAGAGAAATTCCAAAACTTAAAAACAAACTGCCTTTCTATACATGGATTATCGAGATAAATACCCAACTTTATGGCAATTTGTATATACACAAAAAAGTATGTACAATTGCTTACAATGAGGCCTATTTTTGTAAATATACTTTTCATATTTCTTGTAGTTGCCACTATAAAAACTTCAGGTCAAACTTCAGTTCATCACTGGGAAACTATTTTGGTTCCTTTTAAAGTCTGGAACTATTTACCCGGTTCTGCTGAGATTCCTGCTAACTGGAAAGATCCTGGTTATGAAGTTGGTAGCTGGTATACTGGAAGAGGTGGCATTGGTTATGGCGATGATGATGACCTGACAAAAATTGATCCCACTATATCGGTTTTTATGAGGACGAATTTTAACGTTAAGGATATATCAGTTATTCAAGGCGCAATATTAAATGCCGATTACGATGATGCTTTCGTGGCCTATCTGAATGGAACAGAAATCGCACGTTCGAATATTGGAACACCGGGAATTCAACCCGCCTGGAACGAAGAAGCCCAAAGCAACCATGAAGCAGTGATGTACGACGGAGTCAGCCCGGAAATCTTTCAAATAGAACCGGAAATGCTGGATAGTCTTTTGCAGGATGGCACAAATACGATAGCTTTTCAGGTTCACAATCGGTCTGTTTCTTCTTCTGACCTTTCATCAAATTTTTATTTAACAGTCGGAATAACGGTCCCCGAAAAATATTACATCGATCCTATGGAATGGTTTTTTATTCCTTTTGAATCGTCAAATCTTCCTCTGATGATGATAGAGACCAACGGTCAGACAATTACTACAAATGATCGGATTATCGCAGAAATGGGCTTGCTTGACTATACCAATATTAGAGACAAAAATTATATATCGGATACTTTTAACATTTACGAAGGAAGAATATCCATTCGAATTCGCGGCTCATCTTCCCTCATGTTTCCAAAAAAGAATTACATTTTTGAAACTCAGGATGAAACAGGAGAAAACCGTAATGTGGAATTGTTGGGTTTACCTGATGAAAATGACTGGGTATTACATGGTCCATATAGCGATAAATCCTTAATTCGCAATGTACTTTCTTATCATATTGCTGCAACCACCGGAAGATATGCACCACGTACCCGGTGGATAGAACTGTTTATAAACGGACAATATTTGGGGCTTTACGTTTTAACCGAAAAGATTAAACAGGATGACAACCGTGTGGATATTGCCAAGCTAAATCCGCAGGATACGACTGGGGATCAACTCACCGGAGGGTATATACTGCAAATCGACAGAAACGACGATGACCAGCAAGATGAAGGTTGGTATTCAAAACACAAATCAAACGTTTTTTATACGTACTATGATCCCGGTTATGATGAGTTGGTTCCAAAACAGAAAGATTATATCCGTGGATTTATAAACGATTTTGAAGATATGGTAAAGTATGCCCAAAACAAATCGGAATATATTCACCTGGTTGATATACCTGCTTTTGTCGATTACTGGATACCAACTGAAATTTTTAACGATGTTGATGGTTATAAATTAAGTTTCCATATGTTTAAAGATTTGAATAGTAAAGGGGGTAAACTGCAACTCGGGCCGGTCTGGGATTTGAACCTTGCCTACGGAAATTTTGATTTTGCTGCTGATCCTCCTCTGCCAACCGGATGGACCTGGACCAAATGTGAAACACATAATATGCGCCCTTTCTGGGTTTATAACATCGTACAAACAGATACAGTGCAAAATACTATTGCCTGCAGATGGCTGGAACTTAGAGCCGGGCCGCTTCACACCGATTCTTTACTGCAATTTATTGATGTAAATCTAAAACTTATTAAAGAAGCCAGAATAAGAAATTTCCAGCGCTGGCCTGTACTCGGGGTTTACGTTTGGCCAAATTATTATGTAGGTGCCGATTACGACGATGATGTAAATTATTTGATCAACTGGCTTGATACAAGATTAAACTGGATGGATGAAAATATGCTCGGTAATTGTAATGCGGTAAGTTCGAAACAGCTTGTATATCATTCTGAAAATGTAAAGGTGTTTCCTAATCCTTTCTCAGAAAGCATAACTTTCAGTTTTAGTGCTAATCTAAACGATGCCCAAATTGAAATATACAGCTCATCAGGAATGTTGCTAAAGCTGGAAAAAGTACAAAATAAACCTGTACACCACATGGTTTTGGACGACTTTAAACCGGGAATTTATATTTACAGAATTATTTCAAATGAAAGTGTATTTAGCTTTGGAAAAATGGTAAAAAAGTAAAATGCAAGTCATGAAAGCAAAGTATCTTTTTTTGCATGTAATTTTATTGATCTCTTCCCTACTATTCTACCCCTCTTTTGCAAAGAGGGGTCAGCTGTTCCTGAGTTTGTAACTCATCAATACATAAAAATTATATCAACCTGACTTTTTCATGTGAATTATCTTTTCTAACCCTCTTTTGCAACGAGGGGTTAGCTGTTCCTGAGTTTGCAACTCCTCATTACATAAAAATTATATCAACCTGACCTTTTCTATGTAAATTATCCTTGGAGGAGCTCATGTTAATTGTTTTGTTTGCTGGATTTTGTCGATCCCCATCGCTGGCGCAAATTTGCAATTTGTGCCTCTGCCTCTGGCAGACATATTCAAACATTTTTAAATTCTATCAAATAGCACACCGATTGCATCCCGATAATTATCGTGAGGCGCGAGCGGGGGATGTCAATCAAAAATGCCTTTGAGCTTCCTGTTTATGTTGCAACATTTAATACTTTTTGTTTTTGCAAAACAAAACACGGATCACAGATCCGCGCTAGCGGGGGAATTGGGCTTTGGAGACGTGGAATTGATATAATTTCCTGTTTCTGAAAAACGCTGAAATGAGCATTAATAAATGGGTTTGGGGAGTTTACCCTGCATCAATGCTGTAAAATCAATCTACCAAAAGGCATAGGTTTTGGGGTGTTTTCTTAATTCTTGCGAAAACCATACCGATTACATCCCGATAGTTAATGGAACTGCGCGAGCTGGGGGATACTTTACAATTATGTTGATGAATTCAAATTGGGCTTAATTGAAAAAGAGGTTAAACTTTAACTTTCATTAATTCAGTTAATGACACTGCAAAAGGGAAACCCGATCCCCTGTCGCTTTTATAACCTTCCAACTTTGAAATATCCCATTTTTTGCCAAATAATTCTATTCGCTTTACCGGTTCAGTTTTATAAACCAAGTAATAATAATTATCATTGGATTTTGAAGGATATCCTTTGCTTATTAAGGTTTCCTTTGACCAAACCTGAGGACCGGAAACGGTAATTTCAAGAATTTTATCCGTGATTAGTTCACCTTCTGAATGAAGCAATATAAATTTTGCCCCTGCAACCTTGGGACTTACATTAATCGAACCTCTTCTTGACCCGGCTCTTGCATTGTACCAGCCCTTTTCATAAATCCATTTCCATTTTTCTTTGTCGTAATATCCAATCAGGATATATGTTTCGTCTGGAATTAAAGATCTATCCGAATTTATCGTTTCAGGCAAACTCTGATTAACAATATCAAACGGTTTATCTTTAAATGTCTCGTATGTTTTATATGCAATTTTTTCTTTCTGCGATGCCCTATTCAGCAGTTGCTGAACCACGTCCTTAATAAAAACTGTTAATGCTTCACTCCCTGTATTTGTTTTCGATGGTCTCACGGAAAAAGCACCTAATCCTGGGATCAGTTCGTGAAATCCATTCTTTTTGTAAGGATTTTCCGTTCCCGGATATAAAATATACGAACCTGCCGTTCTTCTGATTGCATCTTTGTAAGCATGCATTTTAAGCAGATCGATTCTTTTAAAAGTACCTTTCCGCTGATCCTCCTTCTCTTTTATAAAATCCTCATCTGTCCCTATAATTCCAGTAATGTTTTCAACTTTATATTTTGCATCGAAATGGATATGTGTAATCAATTCTTCATTTTCTGCCACAGCCTGAGTGATGCCAAATGGCCAGATACTTAAAGTATAGTCGGGTCTCATTTTTTTTGTCCAGCTGCCACCGTAAGGGTAGTTCATTTCCCCCTGAAATGTTTTATTATAGCTGAACTTTACATTTAATTTTCGAGTGCCTGCATCGAAAATTCCTTTAACCGCGGTATGTTTACCCTGTTTAAGCTGTAATCCTAAACCATCTGTTGTTTTCTTTATCAAATCCTTAACACTTCCTTGCTCAATGCTGAAGATTTCCGAAACAATATCAAGCAGTTTAAAAAACAGCCAGTATTCATACAAAACGGCAACATCCCGTTTATTTCCGCTGTAAACATCTTCTCCGCCATGCCAAACTAGTTTTGCAGCAAGGTCAAACATCAGCCACACCCTCAAAACCTCCCTGTAACCCTCTTTTCGTTGCAGAACAGGACTGTTCAGTGGCAAAGTTTTTGGTTTTGATATTTCTTTAAAAACCGAATGATTCAAATATTCCTGAATTTTATTTTCAAGTATGCCGGCTTCAGCGAAAATTCTGCCGTTGTTTTTTGTTTTCTCCTTTAAATCGCTGAAAAAGGATTGAAACGAAATCAATACAAATTTTATAAACCGGTTTTCGGGGGTATCAACCGTTTCTGTTTTGTTGTTAATACGAATTTTTTCAGGTACCGATTTCATCCTTTTAAATAGTTGATGATTTTTCGTCAATTCAATTCGGTTGGTTGCACCAGCAAGTTGTCTGATGGAAGAATTGGTAAATTTTCTTACATTCCTGATATCTTTTTTTTCTTCATTATCTTTCCATCTTGTAACTGGAGCGGAAATAATTTTATGCAACGAATCGTTAAATTCATCAGACTCCAGAATTGATTTTACAAACGCAAAACGTTGATAAAGTGTCTGAGCATCAAAATTAAAATTGACCTCAAAATACTGTGATACTGGGGAACTATGCTGCAATAGTAAATCCGTACATTTTTCCGTAATTTCTTCGAGCATTAGGCGGTAATCTTCCCTGTAGGTGATTTTCTTTGACTGCACTTCGAGTTTTAACTCTCCGCATTTATTTTGTTCTGAGTCCAGAACATTGATAACAAGGGTGCCTACATATATGTTAGGAGTGATCCTCCCTGAAAATTTATGCACCTTCGATTGGCTGATTATATCTTTGTATCCATGAAGGCTATATCCTTTAGGTAATTTATATTCATAAGAACAACCCTCGATTATTTGAAAAGGTGATTCACCATTTTCTTCAGCATCATTTAAATTTAACAAGATCTCATCGTTACTCTCCCCAAAAAGTATAAGGAAAATAGTACCATTTGATAATTTGATTGGTATGGATAATTTGTTTTCAGCCATTTCAATTATGCTTCAGCATAACTTGTAAAACCATTGGATAACATGTTGTTATACATACGAAGAATTTTCTCCAGAGAAACTGGGTATTTTATTTTAGGATTGCCTTCGAAATCTATCTCATTTTTTGAAGTTAAAAATTCATCAAATTTCTGATCATTCTGCAAGCAAAGACTTCCCAGTGTTTTTAACACAGATTCCAACTTTCTTTTTGAACCATGCACTTTTGGCAATAATTTTTGCATAATAGCCCAGTCAATTATTTTGTTAATATCTCTGTTTGTTTCAAGATGTTTTACGATCGCAGTAAAACGATGAATTTCGGTTGCACTTCGATATCCAAACTCAGCCCCTGTCTTTTTGAGTTCCACAAAAAATTCATTAAGAGTATCGTTAATTATTTTTAAATCAGCTACATTATCAAGTTTTATTTCACTATTTTTTGCAAGCAGAACAAACGAATCTGCCAAATTTTTCCCTTGACCAACAATACCATTTATATCTAGATGTTTTGTATTACTGAGGAAATCCTTCATTTCATCTTTTGTTACTCGGAACTCAATTACATTGGCACGATCAAGCACCTTTGGGCTGAACATATAAGTTGTTTCATCGATGTTAACGGTTCCAATAATAAACAAATTTGGTGGCAACTTAATTTTTTCAGGAACATCATCCTGCCAATCTTCCATTTCAGCATGAAGTGGTATGTCCTCTCCTGATTCCATAGCACTGAGGAAGTCGGCGAAATAACGTTCCACATGACTTAAATTCATTTCATCAAGAATAAGAAAATATGGTTTGTTTTGATTTTCAGGTTTTCCTGCCTCTAGTATTATTTGCAATACTCCATTTTCTGGCTTAACATATTTGCCTTTCTCCAAAGCATTGGGGTAACCCAACAAAGGCTCTCTATTTGTCCAATCTGCGCCAACAGGAACAATACAAATTTGAGTATTTTTAAAATTAGGCGATTTTGTCTCTTTTTTAATAAGATGAAAAGCACTTGCTTTTAAATGAGACTCAAAAGAATTTAACTGAGGAGAGTATTTTGTTATTTCACCCACCACTTGTCTGATTTCACGTGGAGATATTTCTGTGCTGAATTTTTTATCAACTATAACATTAATCCATTCATATATTAATTCGTAAGGCAAATTTACTTTTGTTCCAGTCTCTAATTGTGTTAAAGTTACGGAAAGGGAATCAAGTGAAGTAATTTTATATTTAGCTCTATCCGCTTCGATTACTTCATTTAAGTCAAAAGTTTTTTGAGTGGATTTGATTTGGGCTGGTTCAGAAATCCATTTTGCGAAGATCTGAGCTAACTTTGTTTTACCACTCCCACTCAAACCGGTAAAAATTATAAATCTTTTTGTACATAAAGAAGATATTAATCTAATTGGCAGTTCTGGTTGTCCTTTAAATCCCGCAGATTCAATATCTTTAAGAAAATTATTGCTAATAAATGAAAGTTCTCTTGTATTTTTATTATAACTTTTGAAGTTCCCTAAATAATAATTTGTCCACTCTGAAATATCTTCAGTTTTCAGAAAGGAATAAGGTTTATTGATTTTATTTTTCAACAAATCGATATTAATTGATATTAATTCTCTAAAACCAGATTTATTAGCTTGCTGCCCTATTATTAGGCCCCCCCAACCCACAAAAGAAAACCAAGGGGCAATTCTGGCAGAAACTTGTTCACTATGAACTGGTTTTCCAAGCAGAAAATCAAGATTGTTGTTATTTGCAGAATAGTCAGAATTGATTTTATTTCTTGTATCTTTTATTTTGTTAATTGCAGAATCAAGTTCATCCATTTTCATTATTCGAAGAACAACCCGATTCATTTCCTCATAATGTAGTTTAAAATCACATTCCAACATTATTCTCCAAATACATATACTTGGTAAAACATCACAATCTACAGGCAATTCTGATAATTGATCTTCCGTCGGATTATATAACTGATATCTTGATAAAATATCTATTGCAATCTCACATGCTTCTTTTAGTCTTTTCTCTTTCTCTTTTTCAATGGAATTAGGCAACTCAGAAAAAAACTGACCAAGTCGTGATAATGCAATTTGATCCCCATCTTTATATATAAGGCCATAGTTTTGATAAAGTTTTCTGTATGTTCTGTAACGCTGGTCTTTTATTCCGAGGTGAGCAATATTTTCTTGTGACTCATAATCACTCCAACCTATTTTCTCCAATTTTAAAAAAGCCTCAAGATGTTTTCGATATTCAGGTGTGATTTCAATACTTAATTCAGGGAATTGGGTAGTATCCCTAATTCCGCTTGGCCAATGGTCTAACATAATCCTTTTCTGTTAAAATATTATAAATATTTTTTTAAATTTTCAGCAACTGATTTGGCTAAAAGAGGAGGTACTGCATTGCCAATTTGTTTAGCTATTTGCACTTTAGAACCATAAAAAACAAATGTGTCTGGAAAACTTTGCAATCGTGCTCCTTCCCTTAAAGTAATTGTTCTGTTTAATTCCGGATGTCCAAATCTTCCTCTGGAAAAACTATCAAATCTAGCAGTAATTGTAGGACTCGGTGAATGCCAGGCCATTCTTCCATATACATCTAAATGTCGATGATTATTATTTTTATTGTGACATGTTAATTGTAAATGTTCAGGCAGACTCTCTCTTCCTTGTCCTTCTTTAATTGAACTTATTCGATCAATATTAATTTTTGATAGTTTGTCTGCAATATGATTAGGGATACTTCCTATTTCAACATGCTGCAAATCTTTTATTGCCTCAAATACTGTCTTAAAGCCAAGGTTTGTTTCTTTAATCTTTGAAAAGTCCACTTCACAATTTGGTTGTCCTTTTATTATTTTTTGTCCAATGATGAATACTCTTTTCCTATTTTGTGGAACACCAAAACTTATCGCGTTAAGTTTCTCAATTCTAATTCGGTAATTATTTTTTTCACAATTAGTGATTATTTCTTCAATGTAAGGTTTTCCTCTTTTAGAAAGCAATCCTCCAACATTCTCCATAATAAAGAATTTAGGTTTTATTTCTAAAACAAGCCTTATAAAATCTAAAACTAATGTATTCCTATCATCATGATCACTACCTCTCCTTTGCACACTAAATCCCTGGCACGGCGGACCTCCTGCAATTACCGTAATGTCATCTAAATTTATGGAAGTCAAATTTTCTATTAATTTCCTATTAACTTTTTTTGCATCTAATACATGACCATGAGAACCAATATTATTATTATATGTTTCGATACATGCAGGATCATTATCAAATGCAAATACAGGAGTAAATCCAGCCATAGAAAAACCATGAGATAATCCTCCGGCACCACAAAAACAATCAATTAGTTTATAATCTTTAACCATTTACCTCATTATCATTTATAAATAATTTTTCAAACTTAATATATATATTATTATTATTTGGTCATTTTATTATTGTTTTCCGCAATTAACGCTAGTACATGCACTGCCAAACTTAAAGAAAAGATTGGAGGGACTGCATTGCCAATTTGTTTAAATTTATCATCAAATGGACCTTCAAATATGAAATTTTCGGGAAATCCTTGCAAAAGAGCTGCCTCTCTAACAGATAATCCCCTGTTTAATTCAGGATGAGTAAATCTTCCACAAGAGGGTGTTCTGCACCTTGCAGTAATTGTGACAGAAGGTTTATCCCAAAAAAGTCTGCCATAAACATCAGAAAAGCCATTTACATTGTCTAAACATTTTGGTCCAACTCCTTTTGGTCGAAATCCCCCATCCTTTGGCACTTTTGCCAATATTTCAATTGTATTTTTTTTATGTTTCGAAGTCTGATGCATTGAATCTGTTTCTGATATTTCTCCTGATTCTATAATATCCAAGTGTCCTATTGCATCTCTAACTGTCCTAAAATCTTTACTTTCAGCTATAATATTTGGAGGTATTGATGGTTTAAATTTTTTAGAAGCTAAAACAACGGTTCGGAATCGCTTTTGTGGTACCCCATAATGTGCCATGTTTACCACTTCTGTATTAATTACATAATTTTCTTCCTCCAAAATTTCTTTAAATTCATCAAAATGTGAGATATGTTTTTTTGATAATAAATCTGGAACATTTTCCATTATTACGAATTCCGGTTTTAAATGTGCCACAATTCTACCGAAAGCTCCCACTAAAGAGTTTCTTGTATCTTCTTTTTTTTGACGGTCCTTCTTTCGATGTGCGGAAAAACCTTGACATGGAGCACAACCAATAAGAATTAATGGATTTTGTCTGCCAGCTCTTCTTTCTTCTATAATTTTATCCAAAATTTTGTTAGAAATATTACCCAAATCATAGTCTATTGGATGACTACCAAAATTTGAATAAAATGTATCGTTAGCATGCTTATCAATATCAAAAGCTGCAATATGTCTATAAACCTTTTTCTTTTCACCTAATTTATAAAAACCGTATGACATTCCTCCACAGCCAGAAAAAAAATCGATTACATCATATTGTTTTGAAGGTAATTTAACTTTAATCTGTTCCCATTCTCTTTGTTTTAATAATTTTTCCAATAAATCATTACCAGCTTTTAAAAAAGCATCATTATCAAATTTCATCTTTTAAATATTACAGAATTACGCAATTAATTTGGAGATTTAATCCACCCCTAATATTAACAAGAAACTATTTAATAAAATTTTTCCACTCAAATATTTTATTAAAAAATTTTAAACATGCAATCAATTTGATATAATATTGGTTATTTGAAAACGCCTGAATTTTGATTGAATATTTAACTCGTTAAATGTATGTGTATACAACGGGATGAATTTGCATAATATCTTTTTTTTAATTCTGTATTAATAATAATTCCTTCCATATTCGCTCTTTTTCTTGTTTTAATTCACAAGTCCAGATTTTTATCACTTTCCAGCCCAAAACATTTAATTCCACTTCATTTTCGCGGTCGCGTTTTTGGGTGTCCTTAATTTTATTAAGCCACCATTCAGTCCGGGTTTTGGGTACTACAAAATATTTGCATCCTTTATGTCCGTGCCAGAAACAGCCGTTTACAAAAATTACGGTTTTGTATTTGGGTAAAACAATATCGGGTTTTCCGGGAAGGGTTTTTACATTTAAACGATAGCGGAATCCATGGGCAAATAAAAACTTTCGCACCAGCATTTCGGGTTGTGTATCTTTCCCCTTAATGCGGCTCATATTATACGAGCGTGTTATTTTGTTATGTACATCGGCCATAGGATTAAAGGTAAAAGTAAAAAGGCAAAAGGCAAAAGATGGCAGTTCACCCTTTTCTGCCCATCGGCAGACAGGGACTACGCCCGGGATGACCTCGCTGGTGCGCGATTGTATCCAAATAAACCACACGATACAATCGTGCAGGAACGGTGATTTCTAATGGTAGTTCTACCAGTCGTAGTTATACTCGTCAATCCACTTTTTAAAACCACTCCCATCTGCTGTTTTGTAAGTTTTCAGTCTTTGCTCAAACCAATCTTTGTCTTTGCAAACTTGTTTTATCTTTTCGAATTGCGTAGTAGTAATAAACTCATTTTGGCATATAAATTCAAAAAAATCGAAAAGTGCTGAAAGAATTTCTTTCATTTCTTTAAAATTGGGAGACCAGCTTTTTCGTATATACCAATTCCCAAGAAATGTTCTTATGGTAATATCATTTGATGCTAAAACCGACAGTTCATCATTGTAAACAAAAAAATAATTCATCATAAAATACGAACTATATCCAAGTTGCCTTTCAACCAATTCATTTTTATAGTTTTTACTGCTTAAGTATTTTTTGAACTCATCGAAAACAATTTTAGATTTCTCCCATTGCCTGTTATTTTCTTCTTCAGAATTATCTTCTTTAATACATTCGAAGTGTTTACTTGTCAATTTCATCTTAACCATATTTTATATTTGCCTGCTAATCGGCATTATTTTACAGATTCGGGATTATTGTATACATCCACGGCATTAATCTTTCCCTGTAAGTGTAATTGAAGGTTTCGTAAAATAACTGTTTCGTTTCCAAAACCGAAGTAAAAAATCGATATCTTTTAAAAACAGTTTCCCGGAGGTACTTTTAAAAAATGGCAATTTGTTTTTACAGTGTTTAATACAATATTCCGCAAGCTCTCTGGAAGTTTCTTCCGAAATAAATAAATCGAGTATTTCTCTTCCATCAACTTCAGGATTGTACCAGCTGTTATTTTTAAACGGCAGTGTTTCGTTAAAATTTAACGCAATTTCAACACCGCTATTCTGATTAAAAAATACGAGTCCGGTTTCGCTTTTTTCAGTAAAATCTATAGTGGAATTGTTTTCGGTATTTAACAAACCATCATTACGCGTTCTCCTTCTTGCATCTTCAATTTCGGTCTGGCTAAGGTTTAACGATGCATTAAAATATTCGGTATAATTTTTAACGAATTGTTCTATTTCGTCAGACGGCATAAATGCTATTTGAGACCCCTTGTTATAGGAGAGAAAAGCATTGAGCTGTTGGTTTAGGGTTTCTTTTACATCCTTGCTTTCGTGGTCGAGAAAGTTTACCTGCCTGCGGCTTTCCAACGAGTTCTTTTCGTTTAAAACCAAATCGGCATTAAATTCGTTTTGGAAATATACTCCCGAAAACCACCACTCGTTTTGCCACTTTACAATTCCGATATACATGATTGTATCAACAGCAGTTAAGAGATGAGCATGATCGAACGACTTTTTGCTTAAATTAAATTTTTTCCCCGAAGCAATGTGTTCTATAAAAATATCTTCATCATTTTGTCCTTTATACAAAAAGAATCCTTTTATTCTTTGCGACATGTTTAACAAATCGTTAGCGAGCGGATGATTTTCTCCAAGAATCTGCGCAGCCCACTCTTTACCCTTTAGGCTTAACAACCTGGTATTATAGGTATGCAACAACGAGTCTCTGGTTTCCTGTAAATAGTGCATCAGGTTTTCGTCGTCGTCTTCCTCCATTATTTCAAGTTCCAGTTCGGCAAGCTCCAAAGCCGAATCGGGATAAAAAAGCCATGTTTTAAAAAGAATGGTATCGATACCGGTACGCACTTTGTAAAAATCGGATTCGCCTTCGGGTATCGAATAAAACGATTTAAGCTGTTCGTTTTCGGGTGCAAATTCATATTCATCATCGAGAACCGATATTACCCTGTCGGCAATTTTAGCGATAAAAACGTTGTGAGGGTCGATGTACTTTTCTTCTTGAATAACATTTAAAAAATACCAGATTAAAAATGCCACATCCTGCACATTTATTTCCTTGTCGAAATATTCTTTGGTATTGTAAAAGGGTAGTTTTTTGTTGTAAAGTTTTTGATGAATTGAGCTAAAAGAATTCCAAATGTTGGTTCCGGAAATAATATCTTCGAAATACGATGCTAAAAAACAGGCTAATAATTCAATTTCTTTTTTATCGATATATGTTAACAAAATAAATGAATCGGGAGAATACAGAATCTTGAAAATTTTGTTGGAAATGGTAAGGTAGTAGTTGTCGGTTGGAGTTTGTTTATCGTAAGGTTTTAAATCCAGCCACTGTTGAATATATATTCTGTTTTTCATTAAAAGTGAACTATTATTTTGTTCTTAGTATGAGTGTGGATGTAAATATATACAATTCAACTACTGGAAATATATTCAAGATGAATAAAACCATTTTTAACCAAAACTTCCGCGCCAATATTTAGTTGCAAGGATTTCTAATTTGGGCCTGGTGTTTTTCCCTTCAATTTGGATCATATTGTACGGGCGGGTTGCTTTGTTATGTACATTCTTAATATTAGAACAAATAGAATTAAACAAATCAGTTTAACATTACAAAAATTGTAATCCTGTATTTTGAATAACAATTGGGTTAACTTTGTACATTAAGATTAATGATTCTATGAAATTATACTACATGAGGTTATTAGTATTTAATACGAACTCTCCCTCATTCCCTCTCTTCGCGAAGAGAGGGACGATTGTTTCGCAGACACAATCAGGGTGAGTTAATATATTAAGTCTGCTATTTCACCAACTAACAATTATATTTACCTGTATTACATTGCAAGTGGTATATTATAGGATACTCAAATAAGGTTTAACTTTTTATAATGGTTGATTATCGGCAACAAATTCTTCCGGATGTGCTGCACTGGCAAACGCTAATGCTTAAAAAGCCAACGCTGGTGAACAGGTGGTCGAAGGGTGTGCAAGTAAAAATTAATTCGTGGATACCCGAAAAAGTACACCGGGCCATTACGGTTACCCTTAAACAAATGATTCGCGGGGTTTTGTTCGGGGCCAATTATACTGCTGCCAAACCTTTAAACGGCCTGTCGTTGGAAGCACAGGAAGCCGCCATTAACGAACGGATTAAATTTTACAAATCTACGGCTGCCGTAGAAGGAGGAATAACAGGGGCAGGAGGTATATTGCTGGGCTTTGCCGACTTCCCGATTTTACTGGCGCTTAAATTAAAAATGCTGTTTGATATGGCTTCGATGTATGGTTTTAACATTAAAGATTATAAGGAAAGGGTGTACATCCTTCATATTTTCGAACTGGCATTTTCAAGTCATGTCCACCGGCGAAAAGTCTACCTCAATATGGTTGACTGGGAACAAAAAAGTAAAGATCTTCCGGAAGATATCCACCAGTTCGACTGGCGAAATTTTCAGCAGGAATACCGCGACTACCTCGACCTGGCAAAAATGGCGCAAATGATACCCCTTGTAGGCGCACCTGTTGGTTTTGTGGTCAACTCGCGCCTGGTAAAAAAACTTGGAAAAACGGCAATGAATGCGTATCGGATGAGGATTTTGGAGAAGGAGAAGGAGGATGAGAGTTGAGAGTTTAAAGTTTAAGGTTGAAAGTTTAAAGTTTAAAGTTCAAGGTTTAAAGTTGAAAGTTTAAGGTTCAAGGTTTAAAGTTGAAAGTTTAAGGTTGAAAGTTTAAAGGAGATGAGATAGGTTTCAGAAACTACTCCGGAATTTCACATTAGGGTTGTAAAATCCTTTCACTTTAGAACTATTATTACACTTGTCTTTTGTGTCAGATGTTTTAGTATAATTATTTTTATTTCGTCCGGGATAACAAGCATGCGTTGAACAACTTTCGACGCCGGACGAGTTCTTCCTCTATCATTTACCCGGCGTTACACACCGGGTTATTAATGTTTAATCCTTTCAGGATTATTGAGATAGACACTGAAGGTGTCAAATAAAAACATAAGTACATAAACGGCAAAGAATGTGGCTTATCGGGAGCAATTTTTGTAAGTTTGAAATTGAATCTTCTAAATCAAATCGTATGAACAGAATTCTGCTTCCGGTTTTGCTTTTGGTACTGGTTGTTGCCGGCTGTACAAAAAAGGACATGCTTGTTGAGTTTAATTCCGGGATTTTTAAAATTGGCATCAATAAACAGGGATTTGTAAATCAACTTACCGATTTAAGAAGCAATACAAATTACTGTTCAGGTGATACCATAGCTCCACTTCTTTCCTATCGCTTAAATGGGAAATTTTATTATCCTGTCCTCACTTCATTGGAAGAAAATTATCTTGTTTTTCATTTTGAAGGGAATAAAAATGCCAAAGTAAAAGTGGAAGAAAAACCAACACACATTTCTTTTGAACTGGTGGAGTTTAATTCGGCTGAAACGTTAGACTTGATTGCCTGGGGCCCGATACCCACTACAATTAAAAAAAGTATAGGCGAAACAGTTGGTGTGGTGCGCGGAGAAAATTTTGCTATCGGAATACAGGCACTAAATATAAAAACGTTGGGTGGATTCCCGTGGACAGACAACGATTGTATGCCACAATTCGATATTTTTGAACAGGAAGATTATTCCGATTTAAGCGAAGAAAACAAACGAGAAGTGTTATACCGTGTGGAAGCTGCCAAACCGGAAAAATTTGGAAGTACCTTGCAGGCCTACTGCCGAAACCGATTTGAGGAAAGAGTAATTGAAAACCTTAATCACAAAAACTA
>ENA-ORCQ01000223-ORCQ01000223.1-marine-metagenome-genome-assembly--contig:-NODE-223-length-25634-cov-4.197754_pt1 | contig 25634 bp, 25 predicted proteins | sample MGYA00237780_ERZ508510 | MGnify/ENA primary metagenome ERZ508510 (study PRJEB26181, sample SAMN06268981) | marine metagenome | isolation source: Tt an E2 anaerobic enrichment on eucalyptus from sediment...
TGTCTCATCATCTTCTCCATCTTTTTTAAAATATTTAAATGTTACATTTCTGACATCGCCCATATCGGAATCACCTGAAGTTTCTGAAAGAAATGCAAAGGGATCTTCCCCGGCTGCTTCTTTTTTAAATCCAACTTCTTTTATAAAATCAACGGTTGTTTTAGCCGCCAGGGCCTGCGATTCGATGGCTGCTTTTAAAGGTGCGCCTATTAAATGTGCAAATGGTATTTGCTTTAATTCTTCAACTGCTCTTGCCATAATACTAATTTTTTAAAGATTACATCACCAGATTTTCGTTTAAACTATTTAAAGTAATTGCCGGAACCCGTTCGAAATATTCCTTTTTTTCAAGAACAACGATTCGACCGGTTTCTTTAGGAGGTAAGTCGTCTATCAACTTTTTTGCTTTCGCGGGGGTCTCTGCTAATCCCAGAAATTTGTAACTGGTATTAACTTTTGGGTTCCTTTCAATTTTAAAAATCAGAAACTCCTTTTTTTGATCATTTTCTCCGGGCATGATTGTTTATATTTAGAATTGGAATATACAATTTACTTATAATAAGCACGCCAGTCAAGATATTTAACAGTTTGTTTAGTAGATGATTATGTTAATAAAAGATGTTTAAGTATGATATCTTTTTGGTAGTTAACCGATTAGAGGATATGTTTGTCTTATTATTGAAATTTGTAGGGTTTAATAAACCAACTATTCACAACAATTGATTAAGTATTTTTATTATCTATATATTTAAAGTGCAATTTTGATTTTCAAAAAAATTATCAGTGAAACCCATCATCGACCACATACAAATTACCGTTAAAAACTTAAATGTTGCCGAATCATTTTACGACAAGTTTTTTCCAATACTCGGATTTGACCCTCAAAAAAAGGTCAAGGCATATATAAAAGAACATGATTTTCGTGTAATCGAATATTCACATCCCTTGTTGTCATTTGCAATTACTTCTCCTCGTGAACAATTTAAAAACGATATTATACACAGACGAAAACCGGGGGCATTACACCATTTGGCATTTAAAGCTGAATCCCGAAAAGAAGTAGATGAATCGTACAAGAAACTTGTTGAGGCCGGAGCACATATTGTAAATCCGCCAAAAATTTATCCTGAATACAGTGCGAACTACTATGCTGTTTTTTTTAAAGATTTGGAGGGTATTAAATATGAAATAGTTTGTACCAGGGCCGAATAATGGTTTAAGCTTCTGCCTTTTTATTCTTTTTAAAACCGTTGTAAATAAGATATGCTACGTACAAAGCACCTAAACCCAGCATTATATACGTAATCTCGTGGTAATACATTTCAAGCCTTTCTTTTTGTGAATAAAAGAAATAACCCAAAAGTGCCAAAATAATATTCCAGATTCCTGAACCAATCATTGTGTAAAGGATAAAATTCTTCAGGTTCATGCTTACCAGTCCGGCAGGTATAGAAATCAACTGGCGAATACCGGGAACCAACCTGCCAATAAGTGTTGAAATATTCCCGTTTTTTTCGAAATACTTTTCTGCCTTTTCTACAGCAGCCCTATCCATAAGCATCATTCTTGCAAACCGCGTATCTGCAAATTTTAAAAGCAATTTTTGTCCTAAAAATTTAGCCAGGTAATAGTTAAACAAAGCTCCGATAATTGCACCAAGCGTTCCGAATACCACTACAAGGTAAACATTTAAATCTCCATTTGCTGCTTTATATGCTGCCGGTGGAATAATTATTTCAGAGGGGAAGGGTATAAAAGAACTTTCAATGGCCATTAACAGCGTAACGGTAAAATAATTGATATTGGCCATATACCAATCTACAACCTGCTTAAATAATTCTTCCATGATTTTTTAAGATTAAGTGTGCAAATCTAATTTAAATTTTTACAATGCACGAATCGGGCAACCAACCTTCATTTCCATCGGCCAGTTTTATCTCCTTCCAGGTATTTACACTATCGGTAATTTCAACTTTTAGTCCTTCGTAAATAAGGAATAAATCGGTTCCTGTTTGTGAAGGTGAACTTTTTACCGTAACACGCGGGCAAAATACAATTGCACTATTTCGCTCAACTATTTTTTTCTTCTGTTTTGAAGCAAAAGAAAAAGTGAATCCTGAAAAAATAACGATTATTATTCCGGCCAAAAATGAAATTCTTCGTACCGAAACAATCTTGCTAAAAATGAATAAACCGGTTAAAATCAAGAAAATGACAAAAGCCGCAATGCTTATATAAGACCAGGTATCAGAAGAATACATATTAATTACATTGGTTCTCCAACGGAGGAAAAATGGCAGGGGAAGTGGTTCAATACTTGTAACCACAAACTGATTAGCCAATTGTAGGTTAAAATCAATATCTTTATTGTTTGGGTCTAGAACTTTGGCGCGTTCGAAGTTTAACAGGGCCATGTTAATATCACCCATTTTGTAATAAGCATTTCCCAGGTTGAAGTATAGTTTTGAAGATTCATATCCAGTTGCCAGAATTTCTTCATACAAACCCGCTGCCTGCTGATATTCTTCTGTGGTGTAAAAAGCATTTGCCTTTTCCCAAAGCTGAATGTTGTCCTCCTGTGCAAAACCACTCAAATTGCTTATCACAATAAGTAAGACTGCTATTGTTTTTAAATATCCTTTCATTCTTGTTGTCATTTTACTATCCAACTTTCTGTTGTTAAGCGCGGTTTGGAAACCGCGAAACCCAAAAAACTCCCGACTTCAGTCTTCCGTCTTCTGGCTTTCTTTACCTCTTTATCTGCTTCTCCATCAATCCCATTGTTTTTTCAGCTTTTCCATACAGTTCGCTTCTTGCTTCCGAACCTCCTGAGGGTGCATACCTTGCATACTCACATTGTTCAACCACTGACTGGTAATCATCAATAGTTTCTTTTTTAACACTGGCTTTTTCTAACTCCGAAATAGCTCTTTCCCGATTTAAATCGGCAGTTGGAATTCCCAGTTTATCACTTAAATATCCTTCAAAAGCTTTTAAAATTGATTCATGAAATGCCTCGTTATTGTTTTGTTTCATAAAGCCAGCTGCAGCTTTCAGTCTTCTTTTTGCTACTTTATTTGCCTTTTTATTTCTAACCAAAGCAAGGTTTGCATTTTCTTTAGCCTTTTTCCTGTATACAAAAAAGAGAATTACAAAAGCCAGTGCACTTCCCAGATACAGAAGATAAAAAAGTGGCGTGCCAAAAAAAGTTGAACCTGCTATTTTCAGGCCAGGATCACCTTGTTTAATAAATCTAACATCCTGTCCAAGCAATTGGACATCCTGTTTTCTTCTTCCTCCAACAACAGTGGCAGTTTGGTCTCCTTCTCCTTTTACAACGCGTAATGTGTATGGCTGAGTCGATTTGGTTTCATACCTTCCATTTGCCGGATTAAAATAAGTAAATGGTATCGATGGAATCGTATAATCACCTTCGAACCTGGGCTGGAAAAGATATTCTATTGTTTTCGAACCGGAGACACCATTTCCTGTTGCACGAACATTATCGGTTGTTTTCGGATCATAAACTTCAAAATCAGTAGGTAATTCCAGCTCAGGAGTTTTTATCAACCTGATATTTCCTGTACCGTTGATTGTTACTTTTAAGGTTACAGCATCATTTGTTGTGACATCTTCGCTACTAATGGTTGATGCAATATTGAAATTTCCAACTCCACCCATAAAATTCGCCGGGGCCGTTGGTAAATTTTTAACATTTACGGTAACCTGTTTACTTGTTATACTGGCACGTACAGTTCTGAAACTATTAAAAAAATCATCGAAAAAACTACGTTGTTTAACCTGTTGCTGAACCAATAAGGACATATTAAATGGTTCAATCGTGATTTTACCGTTTTGTTGAGGAAACAAAATAGTTTTCTTTAAAATTCCAACCTGGTAAATTTTATTATCATACACTTCACGTTCGAAATTCACCTGTTGCGGGATATCGACATCCTGAGTATAAAATCCTTCGTAAGTTGGGAGATTTACTTCATCGAAACCGGCGATGGGTATGTTGGGATTAACATATAATTTAACTGTTGCAATAATTTGTTCTCCTTTGTACGCATTTCTTTTACTCATTTCAACACGAACAAAAAGATTATCGCTTCCTAAATCTATATTTTGAGTTGATCCCTGATTCTGTTGTGAATTTCCTGCGCTACCTCCCGACTGTGGTTGGGCTGGTCTTGATTGTGCTGTTACAACCTGAATCTTTAAAGAATTCGATTCAAAAACATTTCCGTCAACCCGAATCGACGCCGGACGCAATTCAAAAGTTCCCTCTTTTTTTGCTCTTAAAATATAGGTATAACCATAAGTTGCTTCCTGCGTGGTTTTACCGTTAATTGTCGACATGCTGAATGATTGGCTTGTACTTGGTCCCATTAATACATCGAAGTTGTTTTCAATTCCCGGGGGCAAAATCAGATTACTACCCTTTTCATTGATTGTAAAACTCAACCTAAACTGCTGACCTACCTCTACAGCACTGGGAGCTGTCATCGTCAATTTTGTCTGTGCAGCATCTGCCGAAATAGCGGTTAAAAAAAGAATTATATATGTAAAGAGATTTTTAATCATTTTTAGTTTGTACAATAATTTGGTTTTATCCAATCCTGCGTGCAAAATTAAAAGATTGAATTTTATATACTATTTTATTGTTATCTAACATTTTCAAATTTTAACTTTCAACTTCGTGCTTCCAACTTCGAGCTTCGTGCTTCTTCCGTCTTCTTCGCGCTTCTAACTTCGTGCTTCGCACTTTCCCCTACCATTCTTTCTCCGTTCTCGAACGTTTGGCAGCTGCTGCCTTTTGTTTCTTTACTTTATCCTGAATTTTCTTTTCATCATTTTGTAAGGCCTGTAACAACTGTTCAGCATTTTCTTTCGAAATTTTATGTTGCTGCGGTTGCTGCTGCTGATTTTGTTGATCCTGATTTTGATCCTTATTTTGCTGATCCTTGTTCTGGTCCTGCTGATCTTTATTCTGATCTTGCTGATCTTTATTCTGGTCCTTATTCTGATCTTTATTATCCTTATCCTGATTCTTATCCTGATTTTGTTGCTGCTGTTGTTGTTGCTGTTGTTGCTGGTTTTTCAACATTTGAGCATAGGCCAGATTATATTTTGTATCTAAATCATTAGGATTTTTTCGCAAGGCTTTTTTATACGATTCAATACTTTCGTCCAGCTTTTGATTCATTAACTGACTGTTTCCCAGGTTATGCAGAGCTCTTGCTTTTTCTTCGGGTGTTTCCAGTTTTTCTGCCAGTTCCTCAAATTTGCCTGCAGCTTCATCAAAACGTTGTTGTTTGTATATCGCATCTGCCAGGTTAAAATTCCATTGATTATCATTGGGTTTTTTATTCAATGCTTTTCTGTATTCAGTTTCTGCATTGCTAAATTTCACTGAATCTATTTTTAAGGTATCCCTTACTGCTTCCATAAAAAGTTTGTTACCGCTTCTTACGTGTTTTCTTTCGTTCTGGCCAAAAGCCAAAACCGAAAGAGATACGGTAATTAATAATATTATCAGTCGCTTCATTCTTTTTTTATTTTACTGAAAACAATTTAATGTTCTTTAAATACCTGTTTTTTCTGTCGAGAATAAAAAATTCCAATACAATCAAAAACAGTGCAATTGCAAAGAAGTACTGAAACTGGTCTTCATATTCCGAATACACCAGTGTATCCATTTCAGATTTTTCCAGTTTATTTATTTCATCGAATAAAGTGTTTAATCCAATCTGGGCATTGTTTGCGCGTACATAAATTCCATTTCCTGCAGTAGCAATTTGCTCCAACATGGTTTCGTCGAGTTTGGTAATAACCACATTCCCGTCCCTGTCTTTTAAATACTCTTTTCTTCCACTTCTTAACACAGGAATTGGAGAACCTTGTGGTAATCCCATTCCGATGGTATGAACAATCATTCCATTATCTGCTGCATCTTTCGCCGCCGAAATTGCATCATCTTCGTGGTTTTCACCATCAGTAATTATAATAATCGCTTTATTCGCCTTACTGTCTGGTGTAAAAGAACGCATTCCCAATCCGATGGCTGCTCCAATTGCGGTTCCTTGTTTGGGTACAATCTGTGTATTAATTGAATTTAAAAAGAGTTTTGCTGAATTATAATCTGTTGTAATTGGCAACTGTGTGTATGCATCACCCGCAAAAACAATCAATCCAATTTTATCATCTTTTAATCTGTCCACTAAACGTGAAATTGCCATTTTAGCCCTGTCCAGCCTGTTGGGTTGAATATCTTCGGCCATCATACTATTCGAAACATCGAGTGCGATAACAAGCTCAACTCCTTCACGTTTTACCTTTTTAAGTTTTGAACCGTATTGAGGTCTGGCAATTCCTACAATTACAAAAGCCAATGCAAGCATTAAAACAAAAAACTTAAAACGTGGTCTTGATTTCGATGCAAAAGGCATTAAGACTTTCATCAATTCTTCGCTTCCGAACCGACGCAATGCTTTTTTTCGTGCATATCTCGACCAGATAAAAAAGACTGTGAGTAAAGGAATTATCATTAATGCCCACAAAAATTCGCTATTTCCAAATTTGATCATTTCCATGCTTTCAAACTTTATGGGATATTTCTAAAAATGGTTGTACGCAAAAATATTCCCAACACTAAAACCAATGCTCCAATCAAAGCAAATGGTAAAAACTCCTCCGATTTTTTACTGAATTGCTGAACATCAATTTTAGATTTTTCAAGCGCATCTATCTCTTTATAAATCTCTTCCAGTTTTTTGTTACTTGTTGCCCTGAAATACCTTCCATCGGTAATCCTGGCCATTTCAGTTAACAGTTCCTCATCAATTTTTACTTCCATATCCCGAAGTTCCACACCAAATGGCGTTTGTACGGGATATGGCGCGGTTCCAACACTTCCAACACCAATTGTATAAACCCGGATTCCAAAGGTTTTGGCAATCTCTGCTGCGGTCATTGGAGCAACTTCTCCGCGGTTGTTTTCTCCATCGGTCAGTAAAATAACCACACGACTCACCGCTTCGCTATCTTTTAAACGACTTACGCTGGTTGCCAACCCATTACCAATTGCCGTTCCATCTTCAATCAATCCGCTTTTTATATCTTTAAACAAATTCAGCAGCACTGCACGGTCGGTGGTTAAGGGGCATTGTGTAAACGATTCTCCTGCAAAAACAACAAGGCCCATTCTGTCGTATTGCCGACCGGAAATAAATTCCATTGCTACATTTTTTGCAGCCTCAAGTCTGTCAGGAGTAAAATCCCGTGCAAGCATACTACTCGAAATATCCAAAGCGATAATAATATCGATTCCTTCGGTTGTTACATTTTCCCAGTTTCTCGACGACTGTGGTCTTGCAAGCACAACAACAAAAAAGGCAATCGCCAGCATTTGACAAACGAAAACCAGGTGACGTAAATAATGCCGGATGGTTTTGGGCGCCTTAAAAACGGGTGCTGTCGACGAAACCTGAATGCTTGCAGTATTCCTTTTTTGCCTGAAAATATACCATGCCGTTATCGGAATAATTACCAATAACAGGTAGAATAATTCAGGGTTTTTAAATGTCAATCCTTCAAACATCCTCTATTCTTTTGTGTTTTCTTCTGTGTCTTTTTCTTCTAAATCCTCAGGTTTCTCCGGCTTCTTTATTTCCTCTTTTTTAGTTTCGTTAACAAAGAAATAAGAATTAACCAGTGTCAGATTATCATCATCTGGCAGCGGTTTGTATTTGGCAAATTTTACCAAATCGGCTAGCGACAAAATCTGACTCAGATTTTGAAAAGTTTTGTCTTTTAACAAATCTTTTCTGTATCTGAAACTCTCTAAAATCTCATCGGTCGTTTGTTCCATAGCCGGAATCTCAAACCTGTCTTCTATATAATTTCTTAAAGCATCGGTAACCTCGCTGTAATACTGCTTGGTTTTCTCCTTTTGCCAAATCTTTTCGTTCTTAATTCTGTCTAGCTCTCGTAATGCAATAATATGTGCCGGTTCTTTTGGCTTTGTTGGCAATTTAAACAGTGGCTGATTCTTTTTCTTTCTTTTGATTGAATACAGAATCAGAAATATAATTGCACCAATTAATATAACTCCCAAAATATATGGTGTAACTTCCTTTAAAGTAAGCGGAGCATCGTAAGGCATTTTAATATCGGTAATACTGCGGGTTGTATCGATAGCCATGGTATGTACAAAAAGTGAAACCCCATTTGTTGGTATGGAATCTACTTTTCCGTCCTTTCTAATTTTAAACCATTTTGGAGCAATCCTGTAACTACCACTATCAAAACTGGTAATGGTATAAGCCTGAATTTGTTTTTCAAAATTTTCATTATCCAATTGAATGGTGTCAATTCCCGATCTCTCCAATACTTCAATTAAATTTTGAAGTGTATCTGGCACATTTGGGAATTCAATTTCGAAATCTTTCGGATAGTCGATTTCAAGAAAAAGTTTAATCTGGTCGCCTATTAATATATTTGCTGAGTCGAGACGGGCAGTGGCTTTTAATCGTTGAGCCTGCGCCAATTCTACTCCCAGCAAAACAATAAAAAATGTGATTAATATTTTTATTCTGAACTTCATTAGTAATTATTTTAAAGCTCTCCTTTTAAACAGGTTCATTAAGGTTCTTACATAATCTTCGTTGGTGTTTACCATCGCATAATCAACTCCACATTTTTTAAACATGGTGTCTAATTCATTCACATGTTTCGACCACCAATCACTGTACATTTTCCTTGTTTTATAAGAACTGCTATCTACCACCACGTAGTTACCGGTTTCAGCATCTTTCAGTTTGATTAAACCTATCGGAGGTAACTCCCTTTCACGATCATCGAAAATCTTTAAAGCAACAACATCGTGTTTGTTATTGGCAATTGATAGTGCCATTTCAAAGTCACTGCTGTCATCCATAAAATCGGAAATAATAAAAGTTGTACACCTTTTTTTTATGGCATTGGTCATATAACGCAAAGTTTCTGCAATATTTGTTCCCTTCTCTTCGGGCTGAAACTCGATCAACTCACGGATGATTCTTAAAATATGACTTTTCCCTTTTTTTGGTGGAATAAACTTCTCGACAGCATTAGAGAAAAAGATAACGCCAATTTTATCATTATTTTGAATTGCAGAAAATGCAAGAATCGCTGCAATTTCTGTAATTATATTTTTCTTGAATTTTTCGAAAGTACCAAAATCACGAGAGCCGCTAACATCTATCAACAGCATTACAGTTAATTCGCGTTCTTCTTCAAATATTTTTACATAAGGGTGGCTGTATCGGGCAGTTACATTCCAATCGATATTTCGAATATCGTCACCAAACTGATATTCTCTTACTTCAGAAAAAGCCATTCCTCTTCCTTTAAAAGCACTGTGGTATTCTCCAGCAAATATGTTTCGCGACAATCCACGTGTCTTTATTTCAATCTTTCGAACCTTTTTTAACAGATCAGTTGTTTCCATCTGGTAAGTATTTCCGATTTTAGTTTGCTTTCAAAATCAAAACCTTCTACAAACTAAAAATTAAGGTACTTCAACTGTATTAAGAATATCTGTAACAACTTCTTCAGATGTGATATTATTTGCCTCTGCCTCGTAGCTTAATCCAATTCTGTGGCGAAGAACATCGGGACAAACCGCACGAACATCTTCCGGAATTACATAACCTCTGCGCTTAATAAAGGCATATGCTTTAGCAGCCTGTGCCAAGCTTATACCGGCCCTTGGAGAAGCTCCGTAAGCAATCATATCGTTGTATTTCTCAAGCTTGTATTCCGATGGTTCACGTGTTGCAAAAACAATATCGACAATATATTTCTGAATTTTTTCATCCATATAGACATCTTTCACAACGTCTCTTGCTTTGATGATATCTTCGGTTTTTAGGATTTTCGAAGTTTCAGGAAATTGTTTTAATAAATTCTGATTAATAATCTCACGCTCTTCATCTTTTTTTGGGTAGTTGATTACTACTTTCAACATAAACCGGTCAACCTGTGCCTCAGGTAGCGGATATGTACCTTCCTGTTCAATCGGGTTTTGTGTTGCCATTACAAGGAAAGGCTCGTCGAGTTTAAATGTATTATCGCCAATTGTTATTTGACGTTCCTGCATTGCTTCAAGTAGAGCAGATTGCACTTTAGCCGGTGCACGGTTAATCTCGTCAGCAAGTATAAAGTTGGCGAAGATTGGCCCTTTTTTAATTGTAAATTCTTCCTTCTTTTGGCTGTATATCATGGTTCCCAAAAGGTCGGCAGGAAGTAAGTCGGGAGTAAACTGAATCCTTGCAAACTGTGCATTTATAGTTTGAGCCAAAGACTTAATTGCCAAGGTCTTTGCCAAACCCGGTACACCTTCCAACAATATGTGTCCATTTGAGAGTAAACCAATGAGCAGACTCTCAACAAGATGTTTTTGACCAATAATTACCTTGTTCATTTCCATGGAAACCATATCTACAAATGAACTCTCTTTTTGTATTCTTTCGTTTAATTCTTTAATATCAACTGCCTGATTCATATATTCAATAGTTAATTTTATTCCTTATTTTTTTTGAAGTTGCGAATTTAAGTTTTTCAAAAAAAAATTGAACTAAATTCTGTTAAATTATATTAAGTTAAAACTGTTGTTAACAAAAAAAAGTCCAATACTTGACCATAAATAAAAAAATCGTCACCCGACTCAAAATCGGGTGACAATTTAAATGTACTTATGAAATTTTAATTTCTCTTTCCGGCTGAGGTTTTACTTCATCGCGCTTAGGCAGTGTTACATGCAATATGCCATTTTTATATTCTGCTGAAATTTTATCAGCTAAAATAGCATTTTCAGGTACTGTAAAAGAACGCTGAAACGACTGGTAACTAAACTCCTGACGAGTATATTCCTCATTCTTTTCTTCCTTTTTGTTTTCTTTTTCCGAAGAAATGGTAATTACATTGTTTTTAAAATTGATTTTGAAATCCTTTTTCTCCATTCCCGGAGCAGCAAGTTCGATTACGAAATCATCTTTTGTTTCTTTTACATTAACCGCGGGTAGCGATGTATTTGTATTCGAAAAATTCGAATGTTCCCAATCCATCAATTCATTGTTCCAAAACCTGTCAAAGAACGATGGAAAATAGTTTACATTTCTTTTTGCTAACATGACTTATTTCCTCCAAAACTTTAAATGGTTAAACAATTAAATGAACTTAAACTCACGATAATAACCATTCAAAATCGATACCAAAGAAAATAAACTGACAAAATTTAAGAACTAAAGCCATGAATGTCAGTTCTTAGGGAGAATTGATGACAAAAATTATTGAAATTCAGAAATTTAGAAATCTGTCATTTTTTCATAAAAAAGGATTTCAACTGAAAAGATGAAATCCCTGTACGCTTTCATAAGTGTGGGGTAAGTTAAAACTATACGTTTAACTTGATATTTTAAAGAGCATTTTTAAATACTATTTGTAGCCAAATGCCTGAAACTTGTTGACTAAGATATAATCGATAATTAACAATATTACTGAAATTAAGCTTTATTAAATAGAAACAAGGTTCAACTTAATGAACAAACGTTTTGATTAATGAAGCGTTTATAATAAAACCGGTCTGACATGTCCGGAATCATATATTTGTTATAATATTAATTGAAATGGAACAAACATTTGATAAACAAACTCTTTATGTATATTTTAATCAAAAATACATTTACAGGTAAATCAGGAAATTATTTATTTAACAGATAAAATTTTCAATAACCTTTAATCCATCTAAAGATAATTTTAGTTTATAAGTATCTGCATCAATGGCAAGGATACATTCTTTTTTACCACGATTGATTTCGAAAATATAATTTGCATTAACAATAACTGACCGATGAATTTTTATTAATTCTTTTATGGTAAGCTGCTCTTCAATTTTTCCGAGGTTTTGAGAAATAATTACTTCTTTGCCATTAATTAAATGGATTAAGCTGTAAACTCCGTCAGCTTTAATAAATAATATTTCATCCTCAAAAAAGGTAACAAATCCGTTTCTTGTGTTAAATCTCAGTTTTTTTCTTTGATTGGCAGTAAACAAGTTTTTCAAATTACTAATATGATCCTTCCTGTTTCTTTTCTGCACTCTTAAAACTGCCTCACTTAATTCTTCAACACCGACCGGTTTTAATAGAAAATCCAATGCATGAACCCTCAATGCATCAAGTAAATACTGGTCATGAGCCGTTACAAATACTACATAAGAATCGATGTTAAGGTCAGAAATTGTTTTTGCAAATTCGATTCCTGAAAGATCAGGCATTTGCACATCTAAAAAAATCAAATCTGATTTATTTTTTGACAGATAATCTATGGCTTCCAGCGGGGAAGAAAATGATTTGTCAACTTCAACACCCGGGATATTTTTTAAAAGGGCTGATAATAATTCAATAGCCTGGACTTCATCATCGACAATTATGGATTTCAAGGGTTGGTTCATAGTTTGTGAAGTTAATAATAATTATTACAAAAATATTACACTGGTGATAAATTTCTGAATTATAGTATTTTAGTATGGTTTTAAGGCGGTATTAAAATTTTATACAACCATAATCATTTTTCAATTTGTTCTTCAGGTATGTACATTTCTTCGTAATCATTTTTTTGAATCCCGATTGAGATATTAATTCCTGCAGATGCTGTTATACGATGTGCATTTCTGTAACTAAATGCCTGGATTATGTTATCTGTTACAAAAAACAGGTCTGTTCCCGGTAAAAATCTCAGTCTTAAACCCACCCCCAGGTTCGTAAATTTATAACCTGCAGTATAACTCACAGAAGTTGAGAGTGCACTGCCAACATAGCCATTTAAAGAAAATGTTGCACTTGGTATTGAGCCCATACTATAAAAGTCATTTCTCATCAAAATCGCATAGTTCCAATCCCGGTTAAACTGTCGTTTGGCACCAATCAAAAGTTTTACAGGTATTCCAATTTTTATTTTATTCTCATTTTTAACCAAAACCTTATCTTCATCTCCATCCAACAAATAAGGATTGGTTTTAAATACAGAAGTTCCCATATTTAGTAAACTTGCTGAAAAAGTCCATTTATCGTGTTGGTAAGTTGCACCAAGATCTACCATAAAGCTCTTATCTTTAAGTATTCTTTTAAGGGTAATTTCTTCTTCCCAGTTTTCAGGCAATATATTTTCATCACCTACCAATTCACCATCCTCAACAGCATCAGGATTTATCTCAGTTGGTAAACCCAAATATACTTTTCCTGAGTAAGTTTCTTCGTATTCATCTCTATTCGGATCAATTTCCGGGTCATTGTAATCGACCCTGAAATAAAGATTTTTTGTATCTAAACCTGCCAGATTAAAATTAATTCTTGGTGTAATTCCTAGAGTCAGTTGTTCGTTTATTTTTCGCGAATAGGTAACTCCAAAATTGAAATAGCCAATTCCATCAGCCGAAAAATCATCGACAACAATTGGAAAATCTTCAGGCGACAGGTGATCCAGATCAGCAAGAATATAGGCAATTTCGGAAGATGCCCGGTTAATTAACATCTGATTGCCACCCAATGAGAATGATAAATATGAATGATCCTTAATTTTAAAACCAAAAGATCCAAGATTTATACTTAGTTGTTCAACAAAAAGATTATAGTCACCTATTGATTTAACAAAGTCATCAGGATTATATCCGGGTTTATTAAAATTATCAAGAAATTCATCAAACTCGTTATAGGTAAAGCCGCTATTAAACATTTCTCCTGAAACACCTCCAACAGCGGGCAGACCAATAAAAAATTTCATTTCAGGCATAATAGCCGGATTGTAAGAAATGTTTTGAGGTAATCTATCCATAAAATACATTGTGTTTTGCGCACCTGAAGAAATGGTCAAGACCATAAGTAAAAGAGCCAGAATTCGTTTCATAAGCAGTAATTGTATGGTGAAATAAATTTATAAAAAAAAGTCAAAAAAATCTGCAATCCTTATGTATTCATACAGAAAAGAAAGCTTAACTTACCCTATAAAATTTTATAATAACAATTTAAAATAGTATTCTTCGACTTCAATTAACATAACATAAAAGAACTTACTTTAAAAATGATTATTCTTAAAATACAAAAGTTCATTTTTTTTAGTGTTTTATTGGCTTTAATATTTATTTCAGGAGCTGCTTCTTCGCAACCGGAAGAAACAGAAAATAAGAAAAAAGACATGGAGGGTAAAAGCGTAAGGTTTCTGCCCTTACCATATCTGGGATATAACGAAAGTATTGGTTTTCAGTATGGTGTTTTGCCAATATTTATGCTTGATTTAAATAAACTGGATACTATCTCTCCACCATCATCAGTAGGCGGATTTGGGATGCATACAACGACAAAATCATGGATAGTACTGGGATTTGGTCGTTTTTATTTAAAAGAAGATACATGGCGTTTAAAAGGAGGTTTTGGGAAAGGAAATTTTAATTTTCAGTTTTACATCAGTCCTCCGTTTGATATTTATGTCCCTTATAATACGAATGCAAATTTTGCCGTATTTCATGTTGAAAGAAAAATCATAAATGATTTATATGGTGGTTTAGGATATAAATTTACCGCATTTGATACCTCACTTGACTCCTTAAATTATTCCGAACGTACCGAATTACATGGTATATCAATAAGTCTTTCTTTTGATGGACGAAGTAGCGTTTATTATCCACGAACCGGAATTTACGCAAATGCAAATTATGATTTGTTTCCTGAATGGTTAGGTAACGATAAAAGTTCAAGCGCTCTTGATTTGGATTATAATCAGTATTTTTCCATACGGTCTGATAAAGACGTTTTAGCTGCCAGATTCTACTCTGCTGTTGGAATAGGTGACCTTAGTTTTAATGAACAACAGTTTGTTGGAAATGATGATTTACGGGGTTATATGGATGGCAAATATCGGGGGAAAACAGTTTTGGCTATGCAAGGTGAATACCGGTGGAATTTTTACAAGGGATTGGGTGCAGTTGGTTTTGCAGGTGTAGCTACAGTATTAGGGGCAAACAACGAAGATCATGAAGGAAAACTATTGCCTTCTGTCGGAACAGGGTTAAGATACAAATTAATGGGCGAAATGATTTCGATTGGATTTGATGTAGCTGCGGGAATCGACGACTGGGGATTATATTTCAGAATAAGTGAGGCTTTTTAGAGACTGATTAAAAATTATTGATTCATTTGATTATGCGCCTTTTTTACCTAAACTTCGTTGAATTTTCCTTAAATAGCTACTGTTATTCGCGTCAAATCCGTCTGGTTTATGCAAAATATTCATTATAATCATTCTAAAAAATAATATTTAAACAGTCTCTTAATTTTGTGCTAATTTTGCGAAAAAATAAAATTAATGTCGCAACGCTACTTTTTACAATGCAGTTATAAAGGGACCAATTATCATGGTTGGCAAATTCAACCCAATGCAATTTCGGTTCAGGAAATTTTTGAAAAAACGCTTTCTACTCAATTGCGTGAGAAAATTGCAGTGGTCGGTGCTGGCAGAACAGACACTGGTGTTCACGCTTCATTTTTTATTTTACATTTCGATTCAAATAACAATCAAATCCCAGACAATTTTGTTTATAAATTAAATAGTTTTTTGCCTGAAGATATTGCTGTTCAGAAACTCTGGAGAGTAAATAATGACTTACATGCACGTTTTAGTGCATTTTCGAGAACTTACAAATATTACATATCAACAGAAAAAAATCCATTCAAAACAGAAACATCCTACAGATACCTTAAGCCTTTAGAAATCGAAAAAATGAATGAGGCTGCAAAAGTATTGTTTGAATATGAAGATTTTACAAGTTTTAGCCGCTTGCATACAGATGTTAAAACCAATAATTGCAAAATTATGATAGCAGAGTGGGAGCTTGAGTCAGGGAAACTTGTTTTCACCATAAAGGCAGATCGTTTTTTACGTAACATGGTTCGGGCCATAGTTGGAACTTTATTAGAAATTGGCCGAGGTAAACTTTCAATTCCGGATTTCAGAAAAATTATTGAAAAAAAAGACCGTAATCTTGCCGGTGCTTCGGCTCCTGCACAGGGTTTGTTCCTTGTAGATATCGAATACCCGGGAACAGTTTTCAATCTCGGTTAACAGATTCCCATTCTAAGATAGATTTATCAATATCGTCATTCTTTTAAAAGCCAATTACATTTATCACCAATTCATTTTTTGATTACCAAGACTGAATACTGAAAACTTTTTTACCTTTGCACACGTTGGTTGCGATAAAGATCGCAAATAGGGAATCAGGTGACCTGCCAGTGGTAGGCGGGAAATCCTGGACTGTGCCCGCAGCTGTAAGTCCAAAGATTGATTGCTACTCACGCCACTGTCCGTCGGCTGACGGATGGGAAGGCAGTAATCAGGGATAAGTCAGAAGACCTGCCAACAAATTTTGTCCCAATTATTCAAATGAATAATTGCTGTTTCCAGCAGCGACAAAGATTCATTATCAATTTGAAAATCAAATTGAATTCATCTAAGTCGGGATGTCTCGCAATAAATTCATTGTTTTAATTATTAATGAATAATGCGAGCCAGATGAACGAACTTCGGGAAAAAAGTTTCGGGAATCAATTTTTGATTTCTATAATTTTATCCTGATTTAAATAGTAAAAATGTAAATAGTTAATGGTAGTAAATACCAGCAACTGTTTCTAATGTTTTCGTGTAATCCAGATATTGTGAAAAAAATTACGATCATATTTTTCATCTGCCTTTGTGGGATATCAGGTATCTCTCAAAATGTTAAAAAGGTAATTTCACTGGCACCTTCTTTAACAGAAAATATATACTTACTTGGGGCCAATGATAAATTAGTGGGTTGCACAAGCTATTGTACAGAAGCGGTTAAAGATGGGATCCAAATAGTAGGATCAACAGTCGATGTAAATGTTGAAAAAATATTAGCTCTTCAACCCGATGTTGTTCTTACCATGCAATTGACCAAATCTCAGGATATTTCAACGATGGAAAAACTGGGAATTAATGTGGTTGTTATTCCAACTCCTAAAACTTTTGATGAAATATGTCAGCAAACCATTCAAATTGGAAAACTAATTGAGGCTGAATCGGAAGCAGATTCAGTAATAACAACAGCAAAAAAAATTGTGGATGAGATAAAAGTAAAAAGTGCAAAACAGAAAAATACAAGAAAGATATTTTTTCAGATAGGCGCTAATCCAATATTTACAGTTTTGGAAAACACCTTTATGGACGATTATATATTAATAACCAATTCAAAAAATATAGCTGCGGGACTAAATAAGGGTACAATGACCAGGGAAAGTGTTGTGGCCAAAAATCCTGACGCAATAATCATTGCAACAATGGGAGGTTTTGGCAATGAAGAAAAAAAGGTATGGGAAAAATATTCTGAAATTTCGGCTGTAAAAAACAACATGGTTTTTTTGATCGATTCGGAAACATCCTGCAGTCCAACTCCACATAATTTTGTTAGTGCATTGAAAGACATAGATCAATTTTTAAATCAAAAAAAATGAAGCATGGTTTAATTCATATTTATTCAGGTGAAGGAAAAGGAAAAACCACTGCATCGGTTGGTCTGGCTGTTCGTGCACTTAGTCATGGTTTAAATGTAGCTTATTCATCTTTTTTTAAACACCCAAACCAAACTGGCTACAACGAAATAATTGTACTAAAAAATCTGGGAGCTAAAATATTTAGTTTCTCAGAAGGTATGCCGATGGCAAATCCTCATATAACTGCGAAAGAATATTGGATATCAACAAACGATGGCCTCAAGGAATTGCTTCATTTTGTAACTGAAAATAAAACCCAGTTACTTGTTTTAGATGAAATATTAATAGTTATTTCCTGTAACTATTTACATGAGGATGAACTGGTTGAGTTTATTAAAGATAAGCCTGCAGAACTTGAATTGGTATTAACAGGGCGGGGTGCTACTGAAAAATTGATTGAAGTGGCAGATTATGTTACTATTTTCGCCAAAGAAAAACATCCTTACGACAGAGGTATACAGAGTCGGATTGGAATTGAATACTAGGTATGCAAAAAAAATATATTAAATGGATATTTTTTCTGTCAGCACTTGTAATATTGCTGCTAATCTCTGTAATTGTTTCACTTTCAACGGGCGAAGTTAAAATTTCGTTATCACAACTCCCAGAGGTTTTTTTAAACAAAAACGGGATTGAATATACTGTATTATCAAAAATCAGGATTCCACGATTACTTTTAGCAATTTCTGTTGGTGGAGGATTAAGTTTATCCGGTGCTGTTTTGCAAGGAATTTATCGAAATCCACTGGTTGAACCCTACACATTGGGGATTTCAGGAGGCGCAGCTTTGGGGGTAGCTATTGCGGTAGTGCTTGGAATCCAGGTAATGGGGTATATAATTTTACCGATTTTTGGCTTTACCGGAGCAATGATTACACTTTTACTTGTTTATTTTTTAAGTGTAAAAAAAGCAGGATTAAGTATTAACAGTATGCTTTTAATTGGAGTAATGGTAAGCTTTGTAGCATCATCAGCCATGATGTTTTTGATGTCGATAGCAACGCCGGATAACCTCCAAAGTATTGTTTTTTGGGTAATGGGTTCACTGGATGAATCAAATATGTTGTTAATTAATATTGCGCTTTATTCATCGCTTGCCGGTTTAATGCTCACCTACTTTTTTGCCCAAACTTTAAATGCACTTCGTTTGGGTGAAGTCAAAGCAAAACATTTGGGAATCAATACAAAAGTAAGCGTTAAAATGTTATTTTTTATAGCGTCACTTCTAACCGGAATAGCTGTTTCGGTGGTTGGAGTTATTGGTTTTGTTGGTTTGGTGATTCCTCATTTAATGCGATTGATTATCGGTAACGATTACCGAATTTTAATCGGTAGTTCTTATATCGGCGGATCAATATTCCTGGTACTCAGTGATACGATTGCCCGTACAATTATTTCACCCAATGAGTTGCCAATAGGAGTAATTACAGGTTTAACCGGTGGTCTTGTTTTTATTATTGTTTTAAGTCGTTCGAAATCTCATTTTAAATTAAACTAGAATTGAGTTAATAGTATTGAGTAATTATTACTGAGTAATGAGACATAAAGAAGTTTAACTATTGAATTATGGAGATTTAAATCTCAATACTTAAATCTTACAATCTAATATCTATGGATAGTTTTTTCGAAATAAAGAATTTTTCATGTGGATACCCGGGGAAATTTACTTTGAAAAGTATCAGCTTTAAAATTGAAAAAGGTGATTTTGTTGGAATTATCGGTCCAAATGGTTCGGGGAAAACAACCCTTTTTAAAGGGATTTCAAATGAGCTGCCTGCTATTTCCGGAGAATCTAAATTGAACAGCAATTCAATTCAAAAAATGAGTTTAAAACAAAAAGCTCAGAACATTGCCATCGTTACCCAACATATTGAAGTTGGCAGCATGACCGTCGAAGAATATATTTTAATGGGTAGAATTCCATATCGAAAACAATTTCAGTTTTTCGAGACAAAAAGAGATATTGCAATAGCTAAAAAGTACATGGATTTAACAGGAGTTACACCCCTGAAAGATAAATATATGAATGCGTTAAGTGGTGGAGAGCAACAATTGGCCGGAATTGCCCGAGCTTTAACCCAGGATCCGCAATTATTATTATTGGATGAACCTACATCACATCTGGATATTACTCATCAGGTAGAAATTTTAAATTTGATACGAAGGTTGAGCAAAGAATTGGGACTTACGGTTTTAATGATAATTCACGATCTGAATCTGGCGGGAGAATATTGCGACTCACTAATTATGATGCAAAATGGTGGCATTCGAAAAAAGGGTTCTCCAACTGAGGTTTTAAATTATAGAGATATTGAAGCTGTTTACAATACGGTTGTAGTAACCCGAACAAATCCAATATCAAATAAACCGGTAGTATTTTTGGTTTCAGAAGAGGTAATCAGAAAAAGTTAGAGGTCTGAAGTCTAAGGACGGAACAAAGATGTATTTAAACATCCAATAATTATTAAGGGGAATATAAAACACCCGTCAGAAACTTGACGGGTGAGTGGCCCAACCGGGATATATTATAGTTTTAACCGGTCGATGTTACCTGCTGACAGGAACCATTTGATAACTTAACATGGTTTGCATTATCTCCTGCTCAAGTGGTTCTTCCAGTTCAATTTGGCGAATAAATCGGTTCATTAAATTCTTTTGAACCACTGCCTCTTTAAATCTGGCAATTCGACCTTTTTTCTGTTTTCTTGTTTTCATCTTATCTGTTTTTTTAGCCTTGTTTGCCTGGTCTGTTTCCTTTACCCGTAAATATGGCTCTGTTAATAATTCTTATAATTAAGATTGTGTAATACAACTTTCGTGCAAAACTTATTTGAAAAAATATGTTTTTCACATTTATTCACTAAAATTTACTTTTATTTTAAAAATCAATATATCAGCATCGTTTTGCATGTACACTAAAGACACATTTTTTCCTTTTTCGTTGCATCATTTTTCAAAATTCTGAATTTGTATAATTCTATATTAATGTTGATAAATAAAAACAGCTTTGTAAAAAATAGTATTTATATTTGTCAACGAATTTTGGATTAATTGTTCATTTTCATGAACCAAATTAAAAGGGAATTCGGTGAAAATCCGAAACTGTACCCGCAGCTGTATTTCCCATTTTGTGTTGTTGTTCTGCAAAACCACTGTCCAGATTAATATGGATGGGAAGGTATCAACAACCGGGATAAGTCAGAAGACCTGCCACAATTCAATATTAAATAATTTAAGCTTCGGGATAAAAGCTTGAGAAATATTACCCGTATTTTTCACCTGTTATCTAAAGCTCCTTTAATTAAGTTGATGAGGAGGTTGGTATATTTTATAGTAATTCTGTTTTCTGGTTTTGGGGCAAGTGCCCAAAATACACACTCGTTGCAGGACACCATAGTTCTGGAAGAGGTAATCACCTTTGGTAATCTTAGAAAATATCAATCGGGAGCAAAAATAGAACAGATCTCTTCCAAACAATTTGAGTTCAATCAGGATGGAAATTTGGAACAATTGCTTTCACGAACATTGCCAATTCCTTTTAAAGCAGATGCCGGAGGTTTATCAACAATTCGAATTCGAGGAACTGCACCTGACCATACGAGCATCAATTTTGGCGGAATAAATATTAACTCCTTAACCCTGGGACACTCAAATGTAAGTAATATACCAACTTATCTTTTTGATAAAGTGGGTGTGCAGTTTGGAAGTTCAAGCTCGGTAAACGGCTCGGGAAGTATTGGTGGCGCGGTTCATCTTGGATTAAAAAATAACTGGGTTGATGGGTTTAAAGCCAAGGCCAGAGTATCGAATGGTTCATTTGGCGAACAACTTTATGGAACAAAAATATTTGTGGGAAACGGAAAATTTGAATCGGTAACCAGGGCGTATTACTATTTTAAAAAGAATGATTTCAAATTTAAGAGTACGCTAAAGGATTTTGAAAGCGGTGAAACCGGATTTACTGATACCCAAAAAAATGCTGGTATCGAGAATTATGGTATTTTACAGGAATTTAATTATCGTATTACAGAAAACAATTTCTTTATTTTTAATATTTGGTATGAGAATAATTGGCACCTGGTGCAACAGAATATGGCTGTCAATTATTTAAATCCTGAAAAACGAGAAGAATACTTTGACAATCATATTCGAATTTGGACCGGATATAAAAAAAGAGATAAAGCTTTTAAGTACGAAATAAATGGAGGTTATGTTTTTGATAATGCAAGCCATAATAACGTAACTGAAGATACAATAAAAACTCAAAGAATAATTGCAGAAGCTTTTATTGAACACGATTTTATTTCGAATGCAAGCTACAAAGTCGGAGCAAAAGCAAGTCGTATAAAACCTCAGGTTTATGCCTATTCAACAAATTTAGAATACGAAGATCGTATTGATTTTTACGCATCTTATTATCATCGATTTTTCAACAGATTAACTGCCACTGTCAACCTTAGACAAGGTTTTGTTAGCGATTTCAATGTACCATTTTCTCCTTCTGCAGGATTAAATTTTATTGCTTTATCAAGAGAAAAATACATTCTGAATATTAATGGAAACATTGCAAGCAGTTATCGAGTGCCTACATTTAATGACCGATATTGGGTGCCGGGAGGAAATCCTGATTTGAAACCTGAAAAAGGCATGAACTATGAATTGGGAAGTTCGTGGAACTATTGTTCACCAAATGTTTCAGGTAATATTAAAGCCAACCTTTTTTTTATGAACATTGATAACTGGATTCTTTGGAAAAACGGAGGAGCTTATTGGTATGCTGAAAATGTTCAAAAAGTGCATAGCAAAGGTTTTGAATTTATGACAGATTGGAAATATAAAGTGATGGGATTAATATCAAACCTTGGATTTAATTACTCTTACACTAACACAAAACGAGTTGAATCTATAAATGAATCTCCAGCTTTAAACAGACAATTAGAATATGTTCCCTTGCATGCATTTAATCTTTACTCAATAACTACCTATAAAAACTGGGATTTAACTTTTGATGAAATATATACCGGAAAACAATTTACAGATGAGGAGGATAAAAATATTCTGAAGGCTTATTTCCTGTTGAATATGGGATTAAGCTACAACTGGCTTATAAATTCAACAAATAAAATACGAATTAACGGTATGTTGAATAATATGCTGAATACAAGCTACCAATCGAGTTGGGGATATGCGATGCCAGGCATTAATTACAAATTAAGTATAACATATAATTTTAATTAAACACAAAATCAAAATGAAACACAACCTTAAATTTCTATTGTTAATTGCGATTTCTGCTTTTGTTGTAAGTTCATGTAATAACAATGCAGATGACGCTCCACCTGTAAAAGAACCTGGAGTAAGTTATATTATTAATTACGGGAGTTATTCAGGCGACAAAACTACTATTACGGCTTATAACAAAGAAACAGGAAATGTAACCAATGGATTTTATGAAAATGTAAATGGAGTTGCAATGGTCTCAAATGTTCAACATTCAGCCAGTTTAAATGGAAAAGTATTTTTTGCAGGTAACAATCCTGATCAACTTTTTTGGGTTGATGGAGAAACTTTTGAGCAAAATGAAAACGGAATTACAGAAGATATTATTAAGCCGCGTTTTGTTGCAGGTCAGGGTAATTACCTGTATATATCATGTTGGGGGGGCGATATATGGACTGATGAAAATGTATCATATATAGCAAAAGTAAATATTGCCGACAAAAAAGTTGAAAAGAAAATTGCGCTACCCGGCGGACCGGAAGGATTGGCGATTGCCAATAACAAACTCTATGCTGCGTTAAATTATAAAGACAGTGTTGCTGTAATCAATTTAAGTTCTGAGGAGATTTCTTACATTGAAACACCCGCGGTTACTTCATATTTTGTAAAAGATAATAACAACAATCTCTATGTTTCGTTGATAAGTACTTTTAGCGATTTTTCCGAAGAAACTGGTTTGGGATTTATCAATACTACAAATGATGAATTGGAAAATGTTTTTAAACTTGATGGTGTAAGTACTTCTTATGTAAATATTCTCTCTTCGAATAATGACTTTTCTAAAATCTATGTGATGACATCTGCTTATGATGCCAACTGGAATTTAAGTGGAGCTATTGCAACATTTGATGTAGCGTCAAAAGAATTTGATTCTGAACTGTTTATAAAAGATATTTCAGGGATGAATGGCTTGTCGTATTATAACGACCATGTGTTTTGTTTTATCGCTGAAAGTGTTACCGGCAATGGAAAAGCACAAACCTATAAAACCGATGGAACATTGGCAGAAGAACTAAATACTGGAATTGCTCCATACATGCTTTTAACTGTGAAATAGATAATATTTAGTTTTGAAAATCGTAAGATTGTACCTCTGATTATATTTTTTGATGTGCAATCTTTTTTTGTTTTATATAATTTTATTCAGTGAAAAATAAAACGCTTCGGCCAATTATGTTTGTTGGCACCGGTTCGGATGTTGGAAAAAGTGTAATAAACGCCGGTTTTTGCAGAATCTTTAAACAAGACGGATACTCTCCTGCACCGTTTAAAGCACAGAATATGTCACTCAATAGTTACCCGACTACAGATGGTTTGGAAATTGGAAGGGCCCAGGCTGTTCAGGCAGAAGCATGCGGAATTGATCCCCGTGTTGAAATGAATCCGGTTTTGTTAAAACCAACAGATTATATGAATTCACAGGTAGTTTTAAATGGGAAACCCTGGGCTAACAAATCGGCTAAGGAATATTTTAACGGAACCGATAGAGAATTTCTGTTTTCAGAATCGATGAAGGCTTTTTCGAGATTGGAAGAAAAATTTAATCCGATTGTTTGCGAAGGGGCGGGTAGTATTTCCGAAATCAATCTTTGGGAAAAAGATATTACAAATATGCGGGTGGCTGTAAGTAAAAATGCGGCAACCTATATAATTGCGGATATCGATAAAGGTGGCGTTTTTGGTAGCATTTATGGTACAATGCAATTGCTGCCTGAAAATGAACGTAAACAAATTTCGGGAATCATCATCAATAAATTCAGGGGCGATATTTCTCTTTTTGAAGATGGTAAAACAAAACTTGAAGAGCTTTGCGGAGTTCCGGTGGTTGCTGTAATTCCTCATTTCAGAGATATTTACATCGATGACGAAGATTCAGTGGTTATGGATAAAAAACAGTTTAAATCCATTGAAGGGAAAACTAACATTGCTGTAGTTTTGCTAAGACACATGTCAAATTTTACAGATTTCAATTTGTTGGAAAAAATTCCTGAAGTTAATTTGTATTATGCAGCAAATCCTGAAGATGTCGAACAGGCGGATATTGTAATCATTCCGGGATCAAAAAATACCATCTCCGATTTATTGTATTTACAAAAAAAAGGTATGGCAAAAGCAATCAAAAAAGTCCACGAGCAAGGGAAAGCCGTTTATGGGATTTGCGGAGGCTTTCAAATGATGGGACAAAGGGTGCGAGACCCTGAACTTATTGAAGGAGATATTGAATTGATTCCTGGTTTAGGAATTTTACCTTTGGATACTATTATAACAGCAGAAAAAACTACCGGGCAATGTCAATTTGAAATTTTGAACTCAGGAATCAAAGGAGAGGGTTACGAAATACATATGGGAGAAACCAGTTCAAAAAATGAAAGTCCATTTGCAACAATTAACAATAACAAAAAAGATGGATATTTTCTAAATCCAAAAACCTGGGGTACCTATATTCACGGCATTTTCGACAACAAGGAAGTTGTAAATTCTATTCTAAAAGAGTCTGGACAAAATGTAATTACCCGAATAGATTTTAAGAAATTTAAGGAAGAGCAATATAATAAACTGGCACAGTTGATACGAGAAAATACGGACATGGAGTTTGTTTATAAATCGATGGAAAGTTAAGCCATCTGAAGAAATGTTAAAATGATAAAAAAAAGAAAGGATGGGCCAACACCCATCCTTTTCACTAACTAAACCAATAAAACTAATCAAACCTAAACTTATGAACTAAAACTGATGTAAAAG
>ENA-ORCQ01000225-ORCQ01000225.1-marine-metagenome-genome-assembly--contig:-NODE-225-length-25158-cov-3.933495_pt1 | contig 25158 bp, 21 predicted proteins | sample MGYA00237780_ERZ508510 | MGnify/ENA primary metagenome ERZ508510 (study PRJEB26181, sample SAMN06268981) | marine metagenome | isolation source: Tt an E2 anaerobic enrichment on eucalyptus from sediment...
AAAAAGCTTATCATCCGGTTGAAGTTTTATATGAAGCGCTTGTGTAGGCTACTGGTTCATTTTATAAATAGAAAATACAACCAACCAATAAAATAAACCTATGGAAAGAAGAAAATTTATACGTAATGTTGGACTGGGTGCATCATTTGGTGCAATAAATCAAAATAAGTTATTTGAAAGTTATTCTGAAGAGATTATTTCTTACGAATATCAAAAACCCAAAGAGATCACAGATTGCGTTAATGATTTGGGGTACTTGTCAGTTTGGTTTGAATTTGCAGGTAAATTTTCAGATGTTAGCGCAATTAAGAATAACTTTAAAATTAACGGTGGGAATATTATAAAGCTTGAACACTATCATTTTTATTCGGGAGAGATTATTCTTGATAAAGACATCCCGCCTTCAGCTTTTGTAAAAATAATTGTCGTTATCTGGCTGGATGAGTTTTCAGAGAATTCTGAAATTCAAATCAATTCTGATGACAGGCTGAAGTTTAAGCTTAAAGAATTAATGGAACTTCCGGAATTGAAAAAGAATTTTTTATCCGTCCACATTATTTCAAAAATTTTACTTCATAACGAAATAGGAGAAATTGATTTTAACAAAGCCTTCAATTCAGGCCCAATCGACGAAGAGGAATTTTCATTTGTTTTGATGGCTGATCCTCAGGGTGGAGATCCTGACTGTAAAGGAAACAGGGCACCAACCCGCGTAAAAATTCATAATGCTTTTATTGAAGACAGCATAGGCCTTGTAAATAACCTGGAAGAACAACCCGTATTTACAATGGTTGTAGGTGATTATACGGATAGTCAGGGTGAAAAAGAAAATTATCAGGCTATGGAAAAGATGTACTCTAAATTAAAATCACCTTTGCTGCTTGAAATTGGAAACCATGAAACCCGGTACAATATGAAATCGGAGCCAGGTTACTTTATGGATGGTTTCAGTAATTTTTTTACGGCTCAAAAAAGGATAAACGGCCTTGAAAAACTGCTTTATTCTTTTAATATCAGGAGGTATCATTTTGTAGTATGGCCCGATCCTCTTCGCCACAATTTTTGGGAAAACCATCCACATTATTTTGAGTGGCTTGAACGAGATCTTGAAAAATACAAAAACAATCCCACCTTCTTTTTTCAGCATGTACCTATTCATCCTATTGGAATCGACCCCATTCAGAATTATTCTGAATCGGCATATATAAAAAGAAAATTAATGAAAATTCTGTCGAAATGGGGAAATGTAAATTATGTATTTAGCGGGCATGTGCACATTCCGATAAAATCATCAGTAAAAACGGCGTGCAATTATCAAGGAATCAAATTTATAAATTTGCCGGCTGCCGGTTACCGTCCCAGAGCTTTTGGAGAAGAGGACTATTTTGGTGGCCCAACACAGGGGATTGCTGTGGTTTCTGTGAAAAAAGACAAAATTGATGTTATATATAAAGATGTTACACATAATGTATATCATTATCCATCAGATTTTAAAGAGTTAACACCCGAAAAAGAAAAATTGTGGTTTTTTTATAAATGGGAACTTCCATTGAATAAAAGTATTGTTAACGGAAATTTTGATGGTCTTAATAACTGGCATCAACCTTTTGTTTATCATGAAGATGTCCATCCTGCCAATATTTGTGAAATCAAAAAAAATGACGGGCAAAATGCTTTATTTCTGCGCACTAAAAAAAGGGGATACGATTCTCCCGGACAAGACAGGTTGCCACAAACTCTGAATAGCGTTTGTCAGGCTGTTTTTGTCAAAAACGGAAAAATCCCTTCACTTTCCTTTGAAATAAAAATTGCGGAAGGATCCGAAGAATCGGAGGCCTTAAAAGGAGTATACATCTGGTGTGAAGGATTTAGTGGCCCAAATAAACTTTTTAACCTGATATATTCCAATGGTATTGCACCGGGTAATTTAAGGTCGCGTTCAGAGGCAGGTTCAGGTTACAAAACCGTTCATTTTGATTTACCAGTAACTGAAGATTCCTGGGCAAAAGTATCGTTAAATCTCAAAGTGGATGCAGAAGAACATGATTGTGAAATAATGGATGTTGACCGCTTGGTGATAAGTCTGGGGGTTTGGAATGTTAACGATGGAAATAATTCAGGTACTGCAGTTTATTTTCGCAATTTGGAGAGTTTTATTTCACAGGATGAAAATCCAAGCCTTTGCGATATACAGAAGATAAAAGTAAAAAATCAGGAAAGTATCTATTATCCAAAAGTTGTTCATATTGCCGGAGAGCATACCCTTGGACAACAAGAGCAACTCTATTTTTAAGCATCACTTTTTTCTTCGCTTTGTGCGATAATTAGTTCAATTTCGTGTTCTTCAAAAACTTTACGATGATTCTGTTGAATGCCTTCATCAGTAATAATATAATCAATTAATGAAAGAGCACCCAGGCTGGCCAGTGCACTTTTACCAATTTTTGTCGAATCAGCCACCAGATAAGTTATTTCTGCAGCATTGATCATGGCTTTTTTAACTACGATGTCACTGATACTCGGATAAGTCAAACCCGCTTTAAGCGAAATACCTGCGGTTGCCAGAAACAACTTTTGGACGTTTAGTCCATGGAAAAAGTCAGCAGCTTTTTGCCCGGTTAAAGAAAGTGTTGGTGGTTTAAATTCTCCACCCGTTACAATAACTTCTATTCCCGATTCTGCACCAAGCATAACCGCAATATTCAATGCATTGGTAATTACGGTTATGTTTTTCATTCCACGAAGTCTTTTGGCAATTTCCGTGGTTGTTGTACCTGAATCCAGAATAATGGTATCTCCACTTTCAATTAACTCCAGACATCTCTCTGCAATATCCGCTTTTTTGTCCATGTTTTCCTGATGTACCAAGGAAAAACTTTTAACTTGATCCTCAACGTTTTTTAAAAATGCACCCCCATGTTCCCTCACAATAAGATCTTCTTTTTCAAGTTTTTCCAAATCCTGACGAATAGTTACTTCAGTTACTTTAAAAAGACGTGCAAGATTGGATACCTTGGCTGAACCGTCTTCTCTTACTAAATCCATAATTTTCTCACGACGTTGATTGGCCATCAGGTTCTCTAATTTCATGTCAATTTTTTTTAAATTGTTTTTTATTGAAATATTGAACGAAAATAATAAAAATAATTGAGCTTTTTTATTTTGTTTGGTTTCATATATTTTCGAATATTTTTGATTAATATTTCTAAATTGCTATTTTTGTTTTCGTATGATAAGCGTGAATTTGTGTGGCATTAAAGGGAAACAAACTTAAATATTTATTAAAACCAGATAAAGAAAAATGAACCGTTTCTGTTTTATTAAAACAATTTTTCCTTTGTATTTTGTACTGTCCTTATCTGCCAGATCTAATTCGGCAAATAGACTTCCAACTGATATAAAAGTTGCTGATCATAGTTCTCCGGGATTAACACGATACAAGCGTATAATTGCAGAGGTAACTGAGTAAATGCTTGAAAAGCTATGAAGAATAAATTTCAATATCCGCTACAGATTTTCTTATTTTTTTTGCCATTGATGATTATTGCCGGGGCATGTTCAAATCAAAAAACGAAAGATTCGCAGAAAAGTAAAAATAAAATGGCAGTGGTGATATCTACCCTTAATAATCCATGGTTTGTGGTTTTAGGCGAATCTGCTTCTGAGCGGGCAAAAGAACTGGGGTATGATGCTCATATTTTTGATTCGCAAAACGATCCTGCAAAAGAGGCAGAGCATTTCGACAATATTATAGCTATGGGGTACGATGCAATTTTGTTTAATCCTACCGATGCTGATGGTTCGGTATTAAATGTAAAACGAGCAAAAAAAGCCGGTATTCCAACTTTTTGTATGGATCGTGAAATCAATTCGAGGGATGCTGCAACAACCCAGTTACTTTCCGATAATTTTACAGGGTGCGTAAAACTGGGACAGTATTTTGTAAAGCAGATGAATAAAAAAGGGAATTATGTCGAAATTTTAGGACTGGTTGGAGATAATAATACATGGAACCGTTCCAGTGGTTTTCACAGTGTAGTTGATGAATTTCCTGACTTAAAAATGGTCGCTCAGCAAAGTGCTTATTTCGACCGCAACAAGGCCATGGATGTGATGGAAACAATTATGCAGGCGAATCCTGAAATTGACGCAGTGTTTTGCGGAAATGATGCTATGGCAATGGGAGCGTATCAGGCGGTTCTGGCAGCCGGAAAAGCAGAACGAATAAAGGTTTTTGGCTTCGATGGTGCTTTGGATGCCATCCAGGGTATAGCTGACGGAAAGATAGCTGCAACTGTAATGCAATTCCCGGTTGAAATGTCAAGAATTTCTGCCGATTTAGCTGATAGGTATATTAAGGGAGAACGTGAATTTACCAATCGAACTCCTTACGAGGTAGTTCTTGTAACTCCGGAGAATGTATCAGAATTTCTTTTAGATAAATAATACCTTATGAGAAAACCGGTAAAAATAGTTTTAATTGCTGTATCTGTTCTTGCTGTTATTTTCTTTTCACTTAAAATCGAATATCTGGAAGAATACAAATCTAAAAACACTGTTGAAGTTTTCGATGCTGCAAAATACGCTGAACATTTTTGGAAGGAAGACTTACCCAAATTGAAAGAAAAAGCCACAGACGCCGAATCTTTTATTCTACTTCTTAATGATAATCCTGATGAAGCATTTAAAAAATATGGTAATGTTGTAGGAATTTCAAAAACTTATTATTTTTTGCTTAAAGGAAAAGGTAAAATTTCATTGGTTGAAGATGAATATTTTGTTGTTGATATCTCTGAAAACCAATCCATTCAGGTCGCAACAGAATTTATATTTGGTAATGCGGTTCGCGATGGTTCCGGAAAAATTAGTATCGATGAGTTTTTGAATATGACAGATTTTAACAATGTATCTGTGGCCTTAAATAAACTGGTAAAAGCCAATGTTGTAAAAAAACTAAAATCCCGGGCCGGGGTGGGTAAATCTGTTGAGTTTGTGGGGGCTGCTGAAATAAGCATGGAAAATATTGAAACAGACAAAATCAGAATTATTCCGGTAATTGCACAGATAAGAAATGGTAAAAACGAATAACTTACAACCTGTTCTCGATATACGAAATGTTTCAAAGGATTTTTCGGGAGTTTATGCATTAAAAAATATAAACATGCATATTTTCCCTGGGAAGGTTACTGCCATAATTGGCGAAAATGGAGCAGGTAAATCCACACTCATGAAAATTGTTTCGGGAGTACACACTGATTTTGAAGGTGAAGTAACTCTGAACAATGAAAAGATTAACTTCAAAAATCCAAAGCAGGCCGCTGAAAATGGGGTGGTTATCATTCATCAGGAATTAAATCTTATACCTCATTTAAGTGTAACTGAAAACGTTTTTCTCGGTCAGGAAATTACCAATAAATTTGGTTTGCTTGATTACCGGAAGATGTACAAAAAGACAGCTGAAATTTTAAGTAAGTTAAAGTTGGAAATTAATCCTTCCACTCCGGTAAATCAATTACGGGTTGGCCAACAACAACTGGTTGAGATTGCCAGGGCTCTTTTTATGGATTCCAAGGTTTTAATTATGGATGAGCCCACTTCCGCCATTAGTGACCATGAAGTGGAACTGCTGTTTTCAATAATCAAAGAATTAAGGACAAAAGGTGTGGCCATTGTTTATATTTCACATAAAATCAATGAATTATTTGAAATAGCCGATAGTTTTGAAGTACTGAGGGATGGCAAAAATGCAGGTTCCGGTGAAATGAAAAAAACATCACACGATGATTTGATTCAGATGATGGTGGGAAGAGACATCACCGGAAGTTTTAAAAAAGAACAAATTACTGACGGGAAAGAGATTATTCGGGTTGAGAACCTGTGTTTTATTAATCCGGAAAACAAAACTGATTTCCTGGTAAAAGATGTAAGCTTTAATTTGAAAAAAGGAGAAATCCTTGGAATTTGTGGCTTAATGGGGTCAGGACGTACTGAAGTGCTTGAAGCGATATTTGGCTTGTTCCCTAAATATGTTTCAGGCGATATTTATATAAAAGGCAAAAAGCAAAAAATAAAAAATGTAAATGATGCGATTTCTGCAGGAATAGCTCTTGTTCCCGAAGACCGGAAACTTCAGGGATTAATTCTGAATATGGATGTTGCAAAAAATACAAGCCTTGCAAATCTATCTGAAGTTTCAAATTATGGTTTTATCAGTAGTAGCAAAGAAAAAGAGCTTGGTCTGGAATTTCGAAAAAAATTGAATACTAAAGTTCCTTCAGAAAATATAGAAGTACAAAAGCTAAGTGGAGGAAATCAACAAAAAGTAGTGATTGCCAAATGGTTGGCAACCAATCCCAAAATTTTACTTCTTGATGAACCAACGAGGGGCATCGATGTAGGTGCTAAAACTGAAATATATAACCTTATCAATAAACTTGCTGCACAGGGAATGGGAATTATTATGGTTTCTTCTGAACTTCCTGAAATACTTGCTTTATCCGATAATATCATTGTGTTGTCAGAGTCAAAACTTACAGGAAGGTTTACAAATAAAGAAGCCACTGAGGAAAAATTAATGAAAGCAGCACTTGTTGAAAAAGAATGAATTTTATAAACAAAAATATAGCAGACACCACCCCGTTCCGAATACTCGGAACACACCTCCTCTTATTCAAAATGGAGGGGAAAAGTTCTTATCCCTTTGTTGAAATTTATTCCCAAACATTAATAGAAATGAAAAAATTTCTCCTCCTGGTCAGGAGGAGTATCCCGATGATTAGTCGGGAGGAGGTGGCTGAAATTAATAAACGCAAAAAGACTAATTAACATGACCGAAACAAAACAAATAAAATACTACCTTATAAAATTCCAATCGGTTATAGCATTAATGTTGATGTGTATAGTTTTGAGCTTTATGACTGACAGATTTTTAACCGGAGAAAATGCATGGAACGTGATGCGTCAAATATCAGTCAATGTTGTAATTTCTGTTGGGATGACACTTGTTATACTTACAGGAGGAATTGACCTTTCAGTCGGTTCTATTCTGGCAATCTCAGGGGCAGTGACTGCGGGTATGCTGAAGTTTGGAGCGGAAATGCCAGGCCTCAATATTTTTCTTGGATTTACACTGGTAGGTGCTTTGGTTGGTGGAACATTGGTTGGTACTTTTTTAGGTTGGTTTAACGGATTAACAATAACAAAGTTTAAAGTCCCGCCATTTGTTGCAACCCTTGCCATGTTAACTATTGCCCGTGGATTGACAATGTTGTGGACGGGAGGTTTTCCAATAACTGGACTCGGAGATAATTTTGCTTTTATCGGAACCGGCTGGTTTTTAGGAATCCCAATGCCCGTATGGATTTCTGCAGTGGTTGTATTGGCGGCAGTCGTTTTAACAAAAAAAACGGTATTGGGAAGGTACATTTACGCCATTGGAGGTAATGAAAAAGCTGCTGAATTATCCGGTCTTAAAATCAAAAAAGTAAAAATGATTGTTTATGCGATTGCCGGCGCACTTTCAGCTATCGGTGGCATAATTGTAACATCAAGACTCGACTCTGCTCAGCCCAATGCAGGATTTGGTTTTGAATTGGATTCAATCGCAGCTGTAGTCATTGGAGGTACTTCTCTTTCAGGAGGAAAAGGAACAATTATGGGTACTGTTCAGGGGGCCCTTATCATTGGAATATTGAACAATGGGCTTGTTCTTTTGAATGTTTCTCCTTTCTGGCAACAGGTGATAAAAGGGTTGGTTATACTTCTGGCTGTAGTTATTGAAAAATTAAATTCTAAAGAGGAATAAAATGAATAAAGAACTTACATCAATTTTAATGATCCCAATTTTAGTCGCGTTACTATCATTGCCTTCTGCTTGTCAAAAAAGTAAAAAAGAAATAAGCTACAAACCACGTATAATTAATACTACAGATCTCGGTGCCGATCCTGACGATGAACAATCCATGGTAAGACAGTTGGTTTGCGCCAACGAATTTGAACTTGAAGGATTAATCGTATCAACAGGCTGCTGGAAAAAAACGCAAAGCAACACCGATATGTTAGATAAAATAGTAGACGCGTACGAACAGGTTTATCCTAACCTTACCGTCCATGCAGATGGATTTCCAACTCCTGATCATTTAAAATCTATTTCGGTTATGGGACAAACCGGCTATGGAATGGGTGATGTAGGTACTGGAAAAGATAGCCCAGGATCTGATTTAATTATTGCCTCGGTTGATAAAGATGATCCTCGCCCTGTATGGGTAATGGGCTGGGGCGGAATGAACAATGTTGCCCAGGCCATATGGAAAGTTCGGGAAACCCGCTCAAAGGAAGAGTTGGAAAAATTCCTGAATAAATTAAGACTTTTCGATATTTTGGGACAGGACGATGCAGGTGCCTGGATTGCCAAAAATTTCCCCGATGTTTTTTATATTAGAGCTACAAAGGTTTACAATTGGCAACCTCCTAAAAACGGCACATATCAAAAACTTATTCAAAGTAAAGGTCCGCTGGGAGCCGTTTATCCTGATACAAAATGGGCAACAGAAGGTGATACTCCTGCATTTATGCATGTTTATCCAAACGGATTAAATGACCCTGAACAAATTGACCAGGGGAGTTGGGGCGGTCGTTTTAGTTTTGAAAAACAAGAAGGTATTCGCAGTATGTCTGAGGTTCATAAAATACAGGAAGATGGAGAAACCAGGTTTGATCCTTATTTTATGCATGGAAACACAGAAGATGGGGGGACTTCAATTAAAATGTGGGAAAAGGGCTACAATAACGATTTTGCTGCGCGAATGGACTGGAGTATTACAAAGAAATATGAAGAAGCCAACCATCATCCGATAGCGGTTTTGAATAAAGATAAATCAAGAAATGTATTGGAAATTTATGCAAAAGCAGGTGAGGATGTTGAACTGAGTGCTTCCGGTTCAAACGACCCGGATAATGATGAAATTAAATATTCATGGATTTATTATAAAGCGCCGGGAACATACAAGGAAGAAGTTTCGATCGAAATTAATACTTCTTTACAGGCAACTCTAAAAGTTCCGGAAGATGCCGCTGGAAAAACAATTCATGTAATTTTGGAAATTCATGATAACGGTAGTCCAAATTTATATGCGTACCGTCGTTTGATTTTAAATGTTAAATAGAAGGCTTATTGTTCGTTCATCATCCAAGGGTATTAAACTACAGTCATTCTTGTCCAACAGATAGTTGAATGGGATTTGTTTTAAATGTAGTGGAAATAGCTGATTTTTAAAAATTTATAAAATGAACTTTTTTAATGTTTTAAAAGGTTTTGTGCAGATTGTGAAAGCCCTTCACCTGAAATACCGTAATGATTAAATATGTCTGTCTGAGATCCTGTAACAGTATCTTCATCTGGTATACCGACTATTTTAAAAGGTTTATATATTTTCTCCGAAAGTAGCAATGAAGCAACAGCTTCTCCCAAACCACCGTAAATACTATGTTCTTCCACTGTAATTATACATTTGCATTTTTTTGCAGTTTCTATAGTCGTATTCTTATCCAGCGGTTTTATCGTATGCATACTTATTACTTCTGTACTAAAACCATTTTTATTCAGTAATAAGGCGGCTTCGTATGCCGGTGTTACTGTTTCACCGCAGGCAATAAAAGCAATATCCTTTCCCTCACAGATTTTTGATGCTTTTCCAATTTTAAAATCTTCCTTAATTCTAGGAAGGTAGGGCATTGCTTTTTTACCAAATTTTATATAAACAGGTTTTTTACTTTTTGAACTTGCTATGATTGCTTGACGTGCTTCATAATTATCAGCCGGAATTATGATATCAATATTATTAATGGCTCGTAAAACTGCCACATCATGAATAGAATGATGTGTTGAACCTAAAGCACCATAACTGACACCTGCGCTGATTCCAACAAGTGTAACAGCCTGGTCTGAATATGCAACATCGTTTTTAACCTGTTCCAGGGCGCGTGCAGTTAAAAAGCTTGCTGGAGAAACAGTAAATACATTTTTACCTGTTGATGCCAATCCTGCTGATACTCCAACCAGATTTTGTTCAGCAATTCCCACTTCGACAATTTGTTCAGGATATTTTTCTCCAAAAGCAACCAGTTTCCCTGATCCGCGGGAGTCGCTTGTTACAGTGAGAATATTTTTATCATTTTCAGCAAGTTCTGCCAGTGTTTCTGCAAACACAAGCAGATTAGCCTTTCCTGTTTTTAGATTCTTCATTTTTAGATTTATACATCAACCAAAGTTTTCAACTCTGATTCAATTTCTTTGATTGCAAGTTCATATTGCTCGTCCGACGGAACTCCATGATGCCATTTTTTTTCGTTTTCCATAAAGCTAACTCCCTTGCCCTTTATGGTATTGGCAATAATTAAAGTTGGTTTTCCGTTTTCAACCGGAATTTTTTCGAAAGTTTTTCTTAGACTAGCTATATCATTGCCTTTGGTTTCAATAACTTTCCAGCCAAACGCCTCCCATTTATCTGAAATTGGATAAGGACTGCATACTTCGCGGTTGGGCCCTGTAATTTGAAGGGCATTATGGTCAAGAATTGCTGTCAGGTTGTCTAATTTGTAATGAGCAGCCATCATTGCAGCTTCCCAGTTCGATCCTTCTGCAAGCTCTCCATCTCCTAATAAAGTGTATACTTTATAAGTTGCCTTATCCATTTTGCCAGCCAAAGCTATTCCTGCACTAATGGGTAATCCATGTCCAAGTGCTCCGGTATTAAACTCCACACCGTTTACTTTCCTTGTCGGATGTCCCATGTATCGTGAATTGTACCAGCATAATTCTTCTAAATCATCTTCAGGAAAAAATCCGGCATTGGCAAGCACAACATATAGTGCTTCAACCGAATGACCTTTACTCTGAATAAAACGATCACGATTATTGTCTGAAAAATTATCAGGCGAAACATTAAGAACATCGTTATATAAAACATTCAGAATGTCAGTACAGGACAAACTTCCTCCGGTATGTCCCGCATTGGCTTTTTTTATGTATTTAAGAAGAGCCATCCGGTACTTTGCTGACTTTATTTCCAACTCATTATTTGTAAATTTCTTCATAGTCTGGTTAATCGTTAAAGCACCTTTTATTCATGTTTGTAAAGTTCCCAACCCAGGTAATTTCCTACAGCTTCTTCCAACACATCTGCCACATGTCCGCGTACCATTCCCACATGGTGTTCAAAACCATTTTTACACATATATTTCATTAGATTCTGAAGCTTTGGAATTTCACAAACTGCTATTCCTCCATCCATTCCATAGGGATCATCAGTAATTCTGCCTTCACCCAGATATGATTTTATTTTTCCTTTTGTGTCATCGGTTGAGATACGGAAGTAGGTCATTTTACCTGGTGCAACTTTCCCTTTTACAGCGCCAAAAGTATCTTCCTGTCCGAGAACGGTTCCAAGTATATCCAAACTCCCGATTTCAATCTTGTTTTCAAAGAAAGATTTTGGATAGTTACTACAATGTGTACAAACCACCTTGTTTCTGTCTTCGCCAAAATTGTTGTTCCAATCGAGCAGGGCAGAAGGTAATTCAGCAGCCAAAGCAAGCGCATACATTCCAATGGTTCCCGCAACATCCACTTCACATGCTGAAGGCATTAGCTTTTCGCCCATCATACTCATGGTTACACAAGCGGCACATCCGTAATTCTTTTCAATTGATTCCCAGCATTGCAGTGCTGAAATGTCAATATCATTCTCTTCTATCCAGTTTTCAACAGCCAGTCCAAAACGAGCCTGTTTTGAAATTTGTCCGTTGTGCAGAATATTGCAGGTTCCGTAAAGCTGAATATCCTTAACCTTTTGTAATACCTCCGGTGCATAATCGTCAATCTTTTCTGCTGCAGCCAGAATTTCTGACATATCAACAGGAACAACGGTGATGTCGGCTTGTTGAAGTATCTTTTCGCTAAAACGCATGGTTTGAAATCCAATTGGACGCGTTCCTATTGCCCCAACACGTAATCCTTTCATTCCTTTTACCACGCGGCAAACCGCAGCAAATTTGTACAAATCTGCAGTAAACTCTTGACTGTCGAGACTGTAGGTGTGGTATGTTGTGTCAGTAAATTTAATGCCATATTGATATAAATTATTGCATACTGAAAGTTTACCACAGAAAGCATCTCTCCGGCTTTTTACATCAACTTTATCGTTATCATCATCGCAGGCCTGAACCAGTACCGGGACATTTAAATCCGCCATTTTAATGGTATTTACCACGCCCAGTTCGTCGCCAAAATTTGGAAGAACGACAACGATACCGTCAATCTTATCGGCATTTTCTTTAAAATATTTTGCACATTTTACGGCATCTTCGTAGCCTTCAATGTTTCCTGTTGGAGTTGCTTCGCCCGGAAGGATTAATGCTCCAAATCCCATACTTTCTAATTTGGCAAGTACTTTTATACGTGCTTCAACAGCCAGTTCAGAATTGAAAATATTACGGGTTGCGATAATAACACCAAATGATATTTTTAATTTATTCATGATATATTTTTTAGTTTTCTACTAGTTCGAAATTTTTGTTAACCGAATTGCCATATACGGTTTCTCGGGTAAATCAATTTTCGATAATCCCTTAAATTTTCCCTGAACAGGAGAAATTTTCATATTCCATGTATCAATAATTTCAGCCTCAAATTCCATGTCTTCAGGCAGCTTAACTTCAATATTTGCAATATTATCTGCGACATAAATAAGATAATATTCACCTTGTTTCGAAAATTTGTAAATGTTGTTATTAATATTCTCTGGTTCTCCACCATCGTTAAGCTCAGGCACCATTTCAGTAACAGGAGCTTGTTCCATAACTGATTTGAAAAATGCAATACGCTCCGGACTTTTGCCCACCAGTAAACCACCTTTTGCCCACCAGCGCACTTCTGTTGAATCGTCGGCTGTATTTGCATAAGTATCGCCATGTGTTGGATAGCCTCCACTTAAACCGGCCATCCAGAAGTAGCTGGCCATTTCTTCGCTGCTCATATTTCCCCAACCACTTTTCACGTCTCCTTCATAGCGCATTTCATCAAATAACAGTGGTTTTTTGTACTGTTCACGCCATTTTATTGCGTTAAAAAACTGCGAAGTTTGAGTGCTGGTATGAGTGATCCACGGACGGTTGTGGTCATAAAAATGGTCCTCTGTGTTGTACCAGTTATGGATCCCCCTGAAACGCTGGTGAGGGTCGTTCTCCTGAAGACAGTTTCCAATTGCTTCCCAATCGATGGTTTCTTTTATTTCAGGCACATCCCATTCGTTGGCAAGCGACCACCATACATTTCGGAACGCTCCAATTCTGGCAATCATATATTTCACATACCTCAAATTCATTTCATTTCCCATTTGGCAATAACCCCATTTGTCATAAGGATGAAACAAGATTACATCGGCCTGAATTCCCATTTCTAACAATTGTTTTATACGTAAATCGAAGTTTTGAAAGAATTCAAAATTCAGTTCTGTGAAGTCACTTTCTTCACCCTTTCTTAAAAAAGGATATGCCCACGGTTCTGTGTCGTTTCCATATTTGTAAGTTTTTGGGAAAACACACATCCTGATTTTGTTAAAAGGAGCTTTTTTTAAAGTTTCCAATGTTTTTTCCTGTATTTTTTGTTTTACGCTTGTCCACTGGTATGCTGTAGTTCCAATAGAATAAAAGGGGGTGCCATCGGCATATTGTAAGTAATAGGTATTCACAATTATGAGTGGTCCATGATTTTTATCTTGAGCCTCTACGCAAGTCAATTTTCCTTTCTTTCCATCCAGAAGTTCTGAATTACTTGTTGTTGAATAAGTCCAGTTGCCAACATTTTCGGGAGAAAAACGGATTTTATAAATACCATTTCCATCGTAAAATCCGGGAACAGTTATTTCCGATTCCTCCATATTGAAAGTTGCATTTAAATCAATCTCCATAAAAGGATTGCCTTCTTTTGGTCCCTGCAAAGTTATTTCGTAAACTTCCCATTTTTCCACCTGGGGTATTTCTTGCTTTGTGCATGCTGTAAATGAAATAAGAATTGCCAAACACAGGATTTTAATTTTAGTCATTTAGTTAGTTTTTATCGTTTTATTTTTTAAATCTCACTTTTGCAACTGCCAATTTCCATCCATTATATAAAAGTGCATTTATTTCATCTGGCATTGAGGGAATAAAAGTTCTGTCAACCTTTCGAAGTGATTCTATTTCTTCCAGATTTTTCCAAAATCCTATAGCAAGACCAGCCAAAAAGGCGGCACCTAAAGCAGATACTTCTTCAATGTTTGAGCGATTCACTTTTCCATTCAATATATCGGCCTGAAACTGCATCAGAAAATTATTTCTTGTTGGACCTCCATCAACTCTTAAATCTATCAGTTGTACTTCGCCGTTTGAGTCCATTAAATCCACCAGATCTTTAACCTGGTAGGCAATGCTTTCAAGAGCTGCTCTTACAATGTGTGCTTTTTTTGAATTCCGCGACATGCCCACAATTCCTGCTCTGGCCTCGTTATCCCAATACGGAGCGCCTAATCCCACAAAAGCCGGAACCATATATACTCCATTTGTACTTTTCACACTCGTTGCTATTTCTTCTGTTTCAGAAGCATCATTAATTAGCTCCATTTCGTTCTGTAACCAGTTTATGGTGTCGCCGGTACAATGAATGTTCCCTTCAAAAACATAATCTATTTTTTTATCTCTGCTGAAACCAATCGAAGTAACAAGACCTTTTGGTGGTTCAATAGGTTGGTTCCCAATATTCATCATTACAGAAGATCCTGTGCCGTAGGTCGCTTTCCCTATGCCGGGAGAAAAACAGTTTTGTCCGAATAGTGCTCCGTGGGAATCACCAATTAAACCTGAAATTGGTAAAGATTCGCCAAAAACAATATTCTTGTCGGAATATCCAAAAATTTCATCGCTATATTTTAGTTCAGGGAACATCGATTCTTCCAGTTCAAAAACATTTATTAATTCTTTATCCCATTCTAAGGTATGAATATTAAAAAGCATAGTACGGCATGCATTGGAATAATCCGTGGCATGAACTTTTCCGCTGGTCAGTTTCCACAGCAACCATGAATCCATTGTTCCCAATAGTAAATCACCATTTTTTGCCCTTTCTTTTAATCCTTCAATGTTTACCATCATCCATCTTAGCTTGCTTGCTGAAAAATAGGGATCAATAAGCAAACCGGTTTTTGAAGTGACCTTTTCAGACCATCCTTGTTCTTTCAGTTCATTGCAAAAATCAGCACCTCGCTGACATTGCCATACAGCAGAATTTGCAACCGGTTCTCCGCTTTTTCTGTCCCAGATTAAAGAAGTTTCACGTTGATTGGTTATAGCTATTCCAGCAATGCCGTCTGTTTTTATTCCGGTTTCTTTAACAAGTTGTACAAGCCCTCTTTTTACATTATCAAAAATTTCACTGGCATTGTGTTCAACAAATCCTGCAACAGGATAAATTTGTTCGTGAGGTATGCTGACTCTGTGCACAAGCTCTGCATTCTTATTAAAAAGAATAACCTTTGAAGCTGATGTACTTTGGTCGATAGCAATGATGTATTTTTTGACACGACTCATTCAAAATGAATTTTTTGTTTTGGTTTACATCTTTTTTTGTTTTGTCAAAAATAATCGAAAGAAAACGAAAATAAAAGAAAAATAATTGTTTTTTCCATATCTGTACAAACAATTTACTTAATCAAAATGGAATAGGATGATTTTTCTTGTATCTGAAGGATATTTCAAAACTGATACAGTTATTTGATAAATAAAAAATGTAATTGAAAATAGGTATACCTATACTTTGGGAAGATAGTCCCTCTTTCTGATACAAATTTATGGTTGTTTTCAATTTTCAGAACTTAGTTTTGTTGTGAAAACGGATTAGAAATAATTCTTTGATTTTTTTTAATAGTTACAGCAATTTTTAAATCAAAAATAATTGAATCAAAATGAAAAATCTACCTTTTGTAATTCTTGTAATGTTTATTGTCTCGTGTACGAACAAGGCTCCTGTTGAGAAGTCTGTTAAAGATGTACAAAAAACCCAGGCATATATTGGCTTAAAAGAAGGTGGTGAATGGATTTGGGTAACAAAATCTAATGGCAATGAACAATGGGAATACCAGGGAGGAGAATTTAAGCCCGTAACAAATCTTGTTGTGGATGAAAAACACACTGACCATTCTTTTGATATTCAGTTTGAAGGTCCGGGGTGGGAGTCAGACAAAATCGGATATCGGATATATCTGGACTGGAGAAATGCCATTGATATTTTTGGAAAAAAAGTAGATACCATGGTTTTACATACCGTAGGATTAGATGGTTTTGATTCTTATCATGAGGAGGCAGACTGGGGGGTAGATGTGCTAAAAGTAGGTTCTTCCCTGGGAATGGGTTCTGTGGCTTTTTGGGATGGTGAAAAAGCCATTCGTGTTGAAAAAACAGAAAGTTTGTCGGCAAAAGTTGAAGACGGTGAAAGCAGTTCGAAAGTAGAAATATTATATGAAAACTGGGAGATAAATAATATAAAAACCACTTTAAAATCAACATTTGAAATTGAAGAAGGAAGTTTTCTTACCAAAAACAATCATGAACTTTCTCAGAATTTACCCAACCTTGCAACAGGAATAGTAAAACATGACAGTACAGAAATACAAGTATTCGACGATATTATAGATGGCTGGAGTTGTATGGCAACCTTTGGTGTACAAACCCTGCAAAACGATAAACTTGGAATGTGTATTTTCTTTAATAACGATGAATTAATTGAAATAACAGAAGATAAATACAGCCATATTGTTGTACTTAAACCTGTTAACAATAAGCTTACATATTATTTTGGTGCAGCGTGGCAGCAGGATGCATCAGGTGTGAAATCCATGAAAGAATTTAAGACACTGCTTAAAGAACAGGCAAAATTTATATTGTAATTTAAATTGTGCAGTCTTTTAATGTAGCTTTAAGTTATTTAATTGATTTTTAAATAGCTTTTATGACAGTATTTAATTCCCTAATTAGGGAATACACAACTTTGAATCCTGGTTAGATTTTACAAAATTGATTTGATTTCATTTAGCGGGATTTTAAGTAAGTGTCTTTTCTCAACCTATATAAATACCCAATAATTTCTTAAAGATTGTATCCATAAAACTTCTAAAAATCAATTTGTTATTTTCTTGATTTATGTCAAGACCAACCACTTCCAATCGCACTACTTTTATTCCGTAATTTTAAAAAATGTCATAAAAATTTCGCAATAATGATTTCAGATATTGCTAATAACAGCGATTTCGCATTAAGTGATTATTTGTTTCCTTTAAGTTATAGATACTCACAGAAAGAAATAAGTAATAATGAGAAGAAATATCAGGAGATCATTAGAAGATTTGACCAAGGTGATATAGAATTTTCAAAACTGTGGCTGCTATAATAATGCGCGTTTAATTATTGAATTTGTTAGAGTTTTTTAGAAATGAAAACAGGTTATGTAAATTCTGTTTTCTGATTTCAATAATAAGATTAAGGTTTTAGCTGAAAGGCAAATTGCAAATGAAACTATTTCAACTATTTTTTTTGATAATTCTTGGGTGGGCTGCGAATGCCCAAAACAATACGGATGTAAGTCTTTTTCTGAAGAAAGATAAAAACAAGTACATTAATTATATTGAATCAGAATCCGGTAATTTATTTTACAAACTGGGACATCACGGACCTGCGGTGGAAAACCGGTGGTTCGGACTTCGTATATATTTTGATAAAAAGACTGCCATTGATGTTTACTCTAAAGCCAATCCAGGACTCGAGATTCGTGATAAAAAATGGTATCCGTCAAAAAAAGAACAATTAGCCGGTTATGGTGCCGACTATTATAAAGTAGGCAAAACTGTTGGTTTGGGTGGTATTAAACTTTGGGATGGAGAAAAAGTTGTTGTCCTTAATCCTGTAAGCAAACGTTCCGCAAAAGTAAAGAGTGAAGCAAATATTTCCGTAATGGAAATGTTATCGGAAGGTGTTGATTATAAGGGTGAAAAAGTAGATATTCTTATTCGGGTTACAGTTTTTGCTGATAAACGTGAAGCTAAAGTGGAAGCTATTTCTTCAAATGGAATACCTGTTTGTTTTGTTACCGGCATTAACTATTTCAAAGAATTGGAAATAGATAAAAAAGAAAATTATATCGCGACCTGGGGAATCCATCCCGAAGATGTTGCAGCAGAAAAAGTAGAAATAGGAGCTGCGATTCTTTTTGATAAAAACAACATTGATAAGGAGTTGGATGATGGAAAACAATACTTACTCATTTCAAAACCAACAAATAAAATAGTAACGTGGATTACTTCAGTCAATGCAAGAGAGGCGGGGATAAATACTTTTAAGGACTTTAAAAAATTACTGGAAAATATAAACTAATGCAGGGCACTGCAATGATAGAATTTACCAAAATCCACGCCATAAGTATTCAATAAATAAAAAAGAAAACAAAAATATGACATCAAAGAAAAAAATCAAAATCAAACACCTTGTTCTAATTTTACTGCTATTTGTAGTGGCGACAACTGTTGTGGATTTAATTCGCATTTCGAAATATGAGGTTATTCCCAAAAGGCCCGTAGAAAATATTGAAAGACAGGAACACGACAAAATTCAGTATGAATTGGCAAATGGAAGTGACTCTGTAGACTGGACCGGATTGGACGGAACTTTAGAATATATTAGGGGTGAATACGATTGTTCCGATTTTAGGTTGGTAAATACGATCCGGTTGTTATTTGAAGCAGGAGATAAAATGCCCGCCGAATATAAAGCACAAATTGAGGATGTATTATTCAATTTCCGCTGGTGGTGGGATGATCCGGGAGCCAACTCAATGTGTTACTGGAGCGAAAATCATCAGATTCTTTTTGCTTCTGCGGAATATTTAGCCGGACAACTTTATCCTGATACCGTTTTTCCTAACAGCGGTTTAACAGGTAAACAGCATATGGCCAAAGCAAAACAACGTGCTTTGGATTGGTTTGAAATGCGTTGGAACTATGGTTATATAGAGTTTAATTCAGAAGTTTATTATCCTGAAGATATTGGCGGTTTAATCAATTTAATAGATTTTGCTGAAGATGAAGAGTTGGTAATCAAAAGCCAGATTGCCATGGACCTGATTTTTTATGACGTTGCAGTTCAAAATGTACATACCATGTTTAATTCTGCCAGCGGACGTGCCTATTTTGGAAATCGCAAAGGTGGCCCGGGCTCTGATTTGCATGGACTAACCCGATATTATTGGGGCGATGGAAAACCAAGCGGAAAGGGTATGACTTATGGAATGATTACTTCAGAAAAATATAAATTACCTTCTGTTTTAGCTGCAATTGCAAAAGATTCTTCAACTGTAATAATCAAACAAAGTAATGGTTTGGATATTACAGAATTAAAAATGGAAGGATATTATGGTACTGATAACCGAAGTATGATGATGCAATGGGGAATGGAATGTTTTACCAATCCCGAAATTGTTCGAAACTCTTTACATCTCATTCGAAATGGTATTTATTTCTCAAATGAATTTATTCATCCGATTAAAGTCCTGGATTTTAGTATTCTTAAATGGTTAAGACTTGAACCTCTTGTTGTTAAAATCATTAATCCGCAAAGTAACGGAGTTGCAATTCAAAAAGGAAACACATACACATACAAAACAAACGACTATTCCATTTATACGGCTCAAAACCATCATCCCGGAACTTATGGCGACCAGCAACATGTATTTGGGATGAATATTAAAAATCACTTTAGCATCTTCCATACACATCCGGCAGTTGAAAAAGACAGAGATATTTCGTCGCCTAATTATAATGTTGGTTATGGACATTTTCCTCATGCTGTACAAGACAAAAATGTGAGTTTGGCCATTTATAATACTCCTGAGAAAAAAGGATTAATGGAATATGACCTTCTTGATTATACCAGGGCTTATTTTCCAGGTAATTTGTTTGATACAACCTTAATACATGGAAATTATGTATTTGGCAAAAAAGGAGATACATATTGTGTTTTTATCGGAACCAATGATTTTCATTTTTTAGATGACAAAAAGGATGATTTAATTCAACCCGGAAAACAAACATTTTGGATTACTGAAGCTGGTTCCCTTAACGATGACGGTTCTTTTGAAAATTTTGTACATCGAATTAAACAAAACAAAATTGAATTTGACATTGAAACTTTAGCATTAGATTATACTTCAAAGGGCAGAAAATTTAATCTTCAATTTCTGGGCGATTTTAAAGTTGATGATAAAATAATTGATACAAATTACGACCGTTTCGATTCGCCATATGCAAAAGCCAAAAAGAAAGACAAAACTATTACTATTGAATATCAGGGCAAAACGTTGTTTTTAGATTTTGAAAACCTAAAAAGAGAATTTAATTAAAACTATCAAAATGAAATATATTAGCGCAATATTACTGTTTGTAATAAGCTTTCCTTTAATTGCACAAATTTCGAACAAGGAAAAATTGAAGCTCGAAGTCAGTCCGGAGGAAGTAGGGCAAAAGATTGTAGATAACATCGTTGAACGTCGTTTTGGATGGAGGTATCAAAAGGTTTGTACCTATTATGGCGCATTAATTTTTGCTGATGCGACCAATAATAGGAAAATAAGCGAGCAAATTAAAGAAGGGTATACTCCATTCTATGAAGGTAAACGCAAACCACATCGTGGGCATGTTGATTATAATGTTTTCGGAATATGGCCATTTGAATTGTACCGTCAGTTTGGTGATAAAAAATACCTTGAACTGGCCAAAGAGTTAGCTGATGAAGAGTGGGAGAATCCACGCGAGGATGGCCTAACTAACCTGACACGCTTTTGGATTGACGATATGTATATGGTGGGTTCCTTACAGGTTCAGGCCTATAAATCAACCTTAGATATGGTTTATCTTGACCGGGCAGCATTACAGCTAAAAGTCTATATCGATAAACTTCAGAAGCCAAATGGTTTATTTCATCATCGCGATGATGCCCCGTTTTTTTGGGGACGCGGAAATGGTTGGGCTGCTGCGGCCTTAACCGAAGTTTTACTGGTACTTCCTGAATCTCACGAACATTATCCGGCTCTTTTGGAAGCATTTCAGAAAATGATGGTTACACTTTTGGATTACCAGGCAGAAGATGGCATGTGGCACCAACTGTTGGATGATCCGGAAAGTTATCCTGAATCATCTTGTACCGGAATGTTTTTGTATGGTTTAGCCTCAGGATTGGAGCATGGCTGGCTTGCGTACGTCAAATACTCATCAAATATTGAGCGGGCTTGGAATGCATTAGCTTCTTATGTAAATGAAAAAGGGGAAACCAGAAACGTTTGTGTTGGAACAAATGCCAAGGACAACAAAAAGCATTATTTAACACGCCCTACCAGTACCGGAAATTTTCATGGTCAGGCAGCAGTTTTATGGGCAGCAACTGCCATGGTTCGTTTGCAGGAAAAATTAAATTAATTTAAAGTGGAATGAGCTAAGATCTTGTTCCACCAATTGTCCTGTTTTCCGGATAGGTCACCCATATCTAAAAATATCTTAACAAAATTTCAATTTTTTAAATAAAGCATATTTTATCAATCAGAATCGATCTAAAATTTGGTATTCCGTTTACTTTTCTATTTTTTCTCGCTTCGCTGCGACCTACTTTTTTTCTTCAGCAAAAAAAAGTAGGCAAAAAATGCCGCCGCTGACATTAAAATTGCTAAAATTTAGAAAACTACACTAAAAGAAAAAAACTCGTCCTCCTGTGTCGTCCTCAAACAGCTTTTCTTTTTAAACGCTACGTTTTCAAAATTTCTTAACGCATTTTCATGTAGGCGGAAGGGGCGGGCCAATATTGTTCGAGGAGGGTTAAACCATTTTCGTGCGATGGCCTCATTTTATCGAGCCTGGATTCGAAATCGGGCCTTAGGGAGTTCGGGAAGCTTCGAAGAATGAGGAGATCACCCGCACGAACTTAGGGCTGGTGAAGATGAAAGGGGAAGATAAAATGCAGCCTTGAAATGAGCATGCGAATTCTATTGAATACCTATAAGAGTATACAATCGAAATGAAATAAATTTTCTGCTTCGTCCCGAGTCCTCGCGGATGAAGGCCTCCGGCAGGAGAAATATTGGCTTTATCTTATTACGAATTTCCTTGTCTAGATTATTTTGAAATATAACCGAGGCACCCATTCAAGATGAACAAATCACTTTAAGTGCCACAATATGAATGCTTTGTGTTTTGAGAATTATTTGAAGTCCGTAAAACAGGAAAAAGCATTATTTAACACGCCCAACCAGTACCGGAAATTTTCATGGTCAGGCAGCTGTTTTGTGGGCAGCAACTGCAATGGTTCGTTTGCAGGGAAAATTGAATTAATTCAAAGTGAAATGAGGTTAGAGCTTATTCCACCAATTGTTTAATAATCTTTAATTTCAAATTGGAATACGGTGGATATTTTAAGCCGGGTTCGATCCAGAATGGTTTATCCAGTATACTTTTAAAGTGTGAAAATGTATCGAATCCGGCTTTGCCATGGTAACTTCCTAGGCCACTAAAACCAACTCCACCAAATGGCAGATTACTGTTTGTTAGTTGCATAACACTATCGTTAATTGCTCCCCCTCCAAACGAAATCTCGGTTAACAGTTTTTTTACCGTTTTTCTGTTTTTAGTGTATGCGTACAAGGCCAATGGTTTTGGCATTGACTTAACTTTTGAGATTGTCTCATTAAGGTTGGAAAAGGATAGTATTGGAAGTATTGGGCCAAAAATTTCATCTTCCATAATTTTATCCTCGAATGATACATCTGTAAGTAGAGTAGGGCTTATGTATCTTTTCTCCCGATTGGTTTTACCTCCAAAACAAACTTTCTTTTCATCAATTAAAGAACATAAACGGTCGAAATTCCGGTGATTGATAATTTGCAAAAAATTATCACGAATCTCATCTGAGTCAGGATGGTATTTATCAACTTCAATTTTTAAAGCTTCAATAAACCGATCTTTAATTTTATCTTCTACTAATATATAATCGGGTGCCACACAGGTTTGACCGGCATTTAAAAACTTAGCCCAGACCAAACGTTGTACAGTGGTTTTTAACTTGCAATCGGCAAAAACAAAAGTGGGACTTTTCCCTCCAAGTTCCAGTGTAACCGGGGTGAGGTTTTTTGCCGCAGCCTGGTAAACAATTTTACCAACCGGAGTGCTGCCTGTAAAAAATATTTTATCAAATTTTAGTTGAAGCAATTGTTCGGTTTCAGGAATGGCTCCTTCAACAACATGAAGATATTCTGCAGGAAAATTTTCATTTATCATTTTAGCTATTACAGCCGATGTATTTGCCGGTAATTCACTGGTTTTAAGTATTACAGTATTTCCGGCAGAGATGGCAGCAATTACAGGAATAATTGCCAATTGAATTGGGTAATTCCAGGGACCAATAATTAGAGTATTCCCAAGTGGTTCAGGAATAATGTAACTCTTTGCCGGAAAATTACTAAAGCCTGTGGATACTTTTTTGCGCTTGCTCCATTTTTTTGTTTTTTTCAATGCAAGATTTAACTCATGTATTACCATCGATAATTCCGAAACATCGGTTTCAAATTGTGATTTTCCAAAGTCATTAAAAATGGCATTATAAAAATCTTGTCGGTGTGCCTCAATTACTTTCTTTAATTTTTTTAATTGCTCCAACCGAAAATCGATTGATTTGCTTTTGTTTGAGTTAAAAAAGGACTTTTGTTGCTCAAATAGTTTTTGAAAAGGATTAAACTCCTGTTTTTCCAATTCTGCCATATTAATTGCAATTTGAATTTTAAAATAGAACTAAGTAGTTAGAGACTGGATACGCATCATAAAATCGTTGATGTTTGCCGCATATTCCGGTGAACCTTCTATTGAAATGTATTTGTTATCAACTGCTTCCACAAATTCTGCATCTTTTAATAGTACCTTTAATGCTCCATCAATTCCATTAAATTTCATATGAACAAAAGGACGTTTGCGGGTGTACATTCCACGGCCTGCTTTTGTTTTTCCGGCTTTTACCCTAAGATAAACAGCAATATCAGTTCCATCTACTGAAAGCTGATAAATACGGTCTGGCTGTCTTCCTGTCCATTCGTTCATGTCCGGATCTCCACTTTTATTTAGTTTACTAAGCGCCGTACTAACCATATACAATGCCAGCTTAACTTTTAAATAGCGCTTGTGTTCATCTTTTGGTCTTGCATCGGGCATCATTAGTTTTAACATGAGCAGCATGGATATAAAACTGACCAATAATTTAATGTTGGCAAATCCTTTTATTGACGGAAGCGCAATACCTCCTGCCAAAAAGCTGTTCATTTTCTTTACAGAAGGGAATGTAAAAATTATATCCCCTGCAGTTAATTCTTCTTCGTTAATGCCCAATTCTCCCTTCTTAAAATGCAGGTTGGCTCCAAGATAGCCTTCATTGTATTTCGCTCTGATAACAATATGCGCATCTACATCCTCAAAACGTTTTGCAGTTTTTGGATCATCTTTTAGCAATACTTTTAACACAGGAAAAACTGCCTTAATATAAAGTTCGCTTGCAAGTAAATCTTTAGGTTCTGTCATTGCCATTTTTTGTTTGCATTAAACTTCATCATCCCAATTGTCATCCTCTTCAAAATCTTTCCCCATAATTTCACGTACTTTCTCAATAATGCCGCTGGAATCAAGTTTGTAATGTGCATATAAGTCTTCAGGGTAACCAATTTCTGCAAATTCATCCTGCAGACCAACTTTAGTAAATGCGCAACCTTTACCACTTTCTGCAATTACGTCGGCAACAGCTGTTCCCAATCCACCAATTACATTGTGTTCTTCAATGGTTAATATCCTTCTGGTTTCTGTTACAGCTTTTAAAATGGCTTCTTTATCGATAGGTTTTATTGTGTGTAAATTAATAACACGTACACTAAGGCCATCATTCTCTGCCAAAAAATTAGCGGCTTCAGCAGCTTGTAAAACTGTAATGCCCATTGCAAAAATGGTTATATCCGTGCCCTTACGAATCTCTATGGCTTTCCCAATTTCAAAGTCATATTCT